>ERZ1643247.332-NODE-332-length-58702-cov-59.594711_pt1 | contig 58702 bp, 65 predicted proteins | sample MGYA00579264_ERZ1643247 | MGnify/ENA primary metagenome ERZ1643247 (study PRJEB29033, sample SAMEA4952262) | chicken gut metagenome | biome: Broiler Chicken; feature: Gastrointestinal Tract; material: Caecum | place: Ireland | collected 2018 | study: Broiler... | reverse complement strand
CCGGGCGGATTTGGGACTTGCACCCTTGAGAAACGTGCGCCGCCAGGCGCACCAGAAAAAGCCGGGCAATCCGCTGATACAGCACATTACCCGGCCTGAACATTCTCTGCCCGGACATTTTCCCGGACCGGATCCTTTCAGAATCCGGCTCCTCATATCCTGTCCGTCTATTCGATTCATTCGGAATAGCAGAAATCAGAGTCTCTAGTAAAGGCCGCAGCAGAAACGCTGTACCCGCAAATATTACTTTCACTACTCTTATTGACCGTTTCACAAGTTGATGTGCGCATAATATGCGGCGGTTATAAAGTAACCAACTTATAAAATTTGAGCTTCTAACTCAATCAATAAGGCGGCGGCGCCGCCAATCGGCAGTTGACCCGGCTGTCCGTATGGCCTTTAACCCCGAAGGGTGGTCAAAAATATTTGCATGGAAACTCTGTTTTGCCAAACTTCCATAACGACTTCATGATAACCAATTTTGAAAGGTTTGTCAATAAAATACGAAAATTTTACATCGGCCTCGTACCTTACAGATTGTAATATCTCGCGAACTCCGCGGGATGGGGCACCGCCGCCAGCTCCAGGCACTCCTGCCGCTTCACCGCAATGAAGTTCCTGATCAGCTGCTCCGGGAACACGCCGCCGGCAGTCAGGTATTCGTGGTCCGCCTCCAGGGCGTCCAGGGCCGCGTCCAGGGAAGCAGGCAGGGCCTGCAGCTTCGCCTTTTCCTCCTGGGAAAGGGAATACAGGTTCATGTCATAGGGCCCCCAGCCGTTCTCGTGGGGATCGATCTGATTCTTCACTCCGTCCAGCCCGGCCATAAGGATGGCCGCGTAGCAGAGGTAAGGATTGCAGGTGGCGTCCGGGTTCCGCAGTTCAAACCGGCGCATGGAAGGCTCCTTGGCATAAGCCGGGATTCGGATCACGGCGCTGCGGTTGGAGGTAGCGTATCCCACGGTCACCGGGGCCTCAAATCCGGGAACCAGCCGCTTAAAGGAGTTGGTGCTGGGATTGGTAATGGCGCACAGGGACGAAATATGTTTCAGCAGACCCCCCATAAAATAGTGGGCGGTGCGGCTCAGGTGGGAGTATCCATTATCATCCGAGAACACCGGCTGGCCTTCCTTCAAAAGCAGCATATGCACATGCATGCCGTTCCCTGCCTCCCCGTAAACAGGCTTGGGCATCAATGTAGCCGTCTTGCCGTACTTCATGGCCACGTTGTGGATGATGTACTTGATCATCATGGTATCGTCTGCCATCTTGGTCATCTCCCCCAGCCGGGGTTCGATCTCAAACTGGCCGGAGGCTCCCACTTCCGGATGATGGTACTTGATGGGGATCCCCGCCTTTTCCATCTCCATGCACATCTCGGAGCGGCACTCGTAAGCCTTGTCAAAAGGCTTCGCCACATGATAGGCTTTCTGGTGGGGCACGACGCATCCCCGGCCTTCCACGGCGCTGTTCCAGGGCGCCTGGTTCACATCCAGATTCATGCTGATGGAGTAGGGCTGTACCTCCCAGCCCACGCTGTCAAACAGATAAAACTCAAACTCCGGCAGAATGATCATGGTATCGGCGATCCCCGTCTCCTTCATATAGCGGTTGGCCGCCTGCACAATGTTTCTGGGGTACTGATCCAGGGGACGGTTTTCCGGATGATCGATGATCATGGCGTTTCCCGTTACGGAAAGCGTAGGCGGCTGGCAGAAGGGATCTACCATAGCCGTATCCAGATCCGGAATAAAGACCATGTCGCTCTTCTCCACCACCGCGTATCCATAGTTGGACGCGTCGAAACCGATACCGTTTTTCAGTGTATCCTCTGAAAACTGCCGCGCCGGTATGGTCACATGGCGGTACTGGCCGTTAATATCCACGATCTTAAAATCGATCATCTGGATATGATGGTCCTCGATCATTTTCATGAAACCCTCGACTGTCATTGACATAAAAAGTTCCTCCCAATACAATAATTATTTTTGTTTCTGTCACCCCCGTGAAGCTTGTATAGAACCATCATATCTGAAAATTTTGTAATTTTCAATCTTTTTTCTAATATTTCTTTTATGCTGACCTGATAGAGGTAAATCAGATTCTGCCGGCACGTTTTCTGTAGTCCTCATCGATCTGTTTTTTCCAGGCGGCGCCCAAAGGCCGGCCCCGCTCTTTTTTCTGCTTCTGGATCATGGAGTTGAAGCCCCCGATGGTGTCCGCCTCCAGGCCGCTCATGGATCCGCTGCGGTCAAGAATAAAAACGATCTCTGTTAAATCTTTTCCCATGTTTCTGCCTCCTCTGTTTTCTGAAAAAAATGTGACTGTCCGGTTTCCCTTACAGTCACATTTTATAGCAGAGTTTATTTTTTCAGGTCGCCTGTCAGGCGACAATTTCATCCGGGCTCCCCGCTTTTCAGCCTCCCAGCAGGTTCTGTTCGAAGGCAAAAAGCGCTTCATTGATCTCGAAAATATTATAATTCCCGTGCTCGATAAAATACGCAATGATGATATCAAATTTGCTGGAATGGGACAGGGCAAATCCGGCTTTTTCCAGCAATTCCCTGGTCTCCTCCAGGGAAAGCTCCAGCGCTATGGCAAAGGCGGCTGCCGTAGGTTTGCTGGGCCTGTACAGTCTGTCTCCCCGGATCTTTGAAAAGAGTTTCCGGTCAATATTGGCTTTTTTATAGCACTCAGAATCTTTCATGCCCCTCTCATTGATCTTCCGCAGCAGCATCTCCGAGAAGCTTTCATCTATATGCGCCAGAGCTTCCCTAAGGCTTGCCGCGCTTTTATAAGAAGGCCAGGGCGTCCCCGTATCTGAAAACGATGGCGCCATCAGCAGGCGTCCCCGGTCTGTATGGGCCTCTGCGTAGTGGTCGTCAATGTACTCAGCGATATCCTCAAAAAGCCGGCTGCTGATCTGGTAAGCCTTCCTGTCAAAGATCACCAGAAAAACCTGCATCTCATGCTCCATAAGAAAAGCGCTGATGGCCTCCGCCGCCACCTGCAGGGCCTGATCTTTGGGATACCCGTAAATACCGGAGGAGATCAGGGGAAAGGCCACGCTCTCACATTGGTGTTCTCTTGCCAGTTCCAGGGAAGTGCGGTAGCAGGAAGTTAATTTCTCCCTTTCTCCGTGGGTTCCGCCCCTCCATATAGGTCCTACCGTATGAATCACATACCGGCAGGGCAGATTTCCAGCCCCTGTGATCTTGGCGTTTCCCGTCTCACAGCCTCCCAGGGTCCTGCACTCCGCCAGCAGCGCCGGCCCTGCGGCCCGGTGAATGCAGCCGTCCACGCCTCCGCCTCCCAGAAGGGTAGAATTGGCGGCGTTTACAATGGCGTCCACTTTCATCTTCGTAATATCATTTCTTACAATCCGCAGCGGCATCTTTATGCCTCGTCAATGGCCTTTCCAATGTCGTGCCGATAGTATTTGTTGTCGAAATCTACCCAGTCCACGGCCTCGTAGGCGTTCTTCCTGGCTTCCTTCAGGTCTTTGCCCAGAGCGGTGACTCCCAGGACTCTGCCGCCGTTGGTGAGTACCTGTCCCTCCGGGCCGAACTTGGTTCCTGCGTGGAACACGTAGTAACCGTCCTTGCCTTTAAAGTTCTCCAGGCCCCGGATCGGCAGACCCTTTTCGTAGGAGACCGGGTACCCGTCGCTGGCCAGTACCACGCAAACAGCCGCGTCCTCCTTGAATTTCAGATTGATCTGATCCAGACGGCCGTCGATGCAGGCTTCCACCACCTCCACCATATCGTTCTCCATTCTGGGCAGGACTACCTGGGCTTCCGGATCCCCGAAGCGGGCATTGTATTCCAGTACCTTGGGGCCTTCCGGGGTAAGCATGAGCCCGAAAAAGATCACGCCCTTAAACTCCCGTCCCTCCGCCGCCATAGCGTCCACGGTGGGCTGGAAAATGTATTTCCGGCAGAAGTCGTCCACTTCTTTGGTATAGAAAGGCGTAGGAGAAAAATTGCCCATGCCGCCGGTGTTCAGTCCCTGGTCTCCGTCCTTGGCCCGCTTATGGTCCTGGGCGGAAGCCATGGTCTTAATAGTCTTTCCGTCCACAAAGGACAGCACAGAAACTTCCCGACCGGTCATGAACTCCTCAATGACCATGTGGTTGCCGGCGGATCCGAATTTCTTATCCAGCATAATGGTCTTCACGCCCTCCAGAGCCTCCTCCAGCGTATTGCAGATCAGCACGCCTTTTCCCAGAGCCAGCCCGTCGGCCTTAAGGACAATGGGGAATTTTGCCGTCTTCAGATATTCCTCCGCTTTCCGCGGATCGTCAAAGGTCTCATAGGCCGCTGTGGGGATGTGGTACTTTTTCATCAGATCTTTGGAAAAGGCCTTGGAGCCTTCCAGGATGGCCGCGTTTTTCCGGGGACCGAACACACGCAGCCCCTGTGCCTCAAAAACATCCACAATGCCTCCCACCAGGGGATCGTCCATACCGATAATGGTCAGGTCGATGGCCTTCTCTTTAGCAAAAGATGCCAGCTTGTCAAATTCCATGGCGCCGATGTCCACGCACTCGGCCACCTCCGCGATGCCGGCGTTTCCGGGAGCGCAGTAAATTTTCTCCGCCAGAGGACTCTGGCTTACTTTCCAGGCAATAGCATGTTCTCTGCCGCCGCTTCCCACGATCAAAATCTTCATCTGTAAAACCTCTCTTCTCTCTATGTAAATACTTTCGCTTCAAACACTATCGGATATGAGCCAGGCCTTTCTCCACCGTAACCCTTCCGTTGGCAATGAGATCAATGGCTTTGGGCAGGATCACCCACTCCGCCTGCTCCATGACCCGTTGCTGCAGAATCTGAGGGGTATCTCCCTCCCGGATCTCCACGGCCTTCTGCAGAATAATGGGACCCGTATCCGTGCCGGCATCCACAAAGTGAACCGTGGCGCCCGTCACCTTCACACCTCTGGCCAGGGCCGCCTCATGGACCTTCAGCCCGTAGTAGCCGGTGCCGCAGAAGGAGGGGATCAGGGACGGATGCACGTTGATGATGCGGTTGGGGTAAGCCCTGACCAGCATCTCCGGGATCACCACCAGAAAACCTGCCAGCACAATAAGATCCACGCCCTCCGACCGGAGTTTATCAAGCAGCGCCTGGTGGAACTGCTCTCTGGTCCCGAAATCTTTCGGCGAAATGCAGACTGCCTCCACCCCTTTTGCCCGTGCCCGCTCCAGCGCGTAAGCTCCGGGATTATTGCTGATCACCACTGAAATCTCCGCGTTGGTGATCTCTCCCGCGTCCACCGCGTCCAGAATGGCCTGGAGATTGGTGCCGCCGCCGGACACCAATACTGCTGTCTTTAACATATTTTTTTCCTCCTGGTTATAGAAAGCAGGCCCCGCCCCGTTTTTCTCAAGGGGAGGCCTGCCTGCCGCTTTCTCAGATCAACTGTACCTGTTTTTTGCCGGACTCGATATGTCCGATAATATAGGGTTTTTCCCCGGCCGCCTCTATGGCCCGCATGGCGGTGTCCACATCCTCGGGATTTACGGCCACGATCATGCCGATGCCCATGTTGTAGGTGTTGTACATCACATGCTCTTCCACCTGGCCTTTTTCCGCCAGCAGTTTAAAAATGGGGGGCACAGGATAGCTGTCCTTCTGGATCAGGGCGTCCACATCCTCCCGCAGCATCCGGGGCACATTCTCATAGAAGCCGCCGCCGGTAATGTGGCTGCAGGCCTTCACGGTGACTCCTGCGTCTTTGATGCTCTTCAGAGCCTTCACATAGATTTTGGTGGGAGCCAGCAGCGCCTCTCCCAGGGTGGTGCCCAGTTCTTCATAATAGGTTTCCAGGGATTCCCTGGACATCTCAAAGACTTTCCGCACCAGAGAGAATCCGTTGCTGTGGACGCCGGAGGAAGCCATGCCGATGAGTACATCCCCGGAGCTTAAGGAAGACCCGGTGATGAGATCCTTTTCATCCACAACGCCTACCGCGAAGCCCGCCAGATCGTACTCGTCTTCCGGATAAAATCCCGGCATCTCCGCGGTCTCCCCTCCGATGAGGGCAGCTCCCGCCTGGACGCAGCCTTCCGCCACGCCGCTGACAATGTCCGCGATCCGCTCAGGGATATTTTTGCCGCAGGCAATGTAATCCAGGAAAAACAGGGGCTCTCCTCCCGCGCAGGCAATGTCGTTGACGCACATAGCCACACAGTCAATGCCCACCGTATCGTGCTTGTCCATAAGAAACGCCAATTTCAGCTTGGTTCCCACACCGTCGGTGCCGGACACCAGGGTAGGATGCTCCATGTTTTTAAATTTATCCATGGAAAAGGCTCCGGAAAAACCGCCCAGTCCTCCCAGCATCTCCGGCCTTGCCGTTCTGGCCACATGCTTTTTCATCAGTTCCACCGCTTTGTATCCGGCTTCGATATCTACGCCTGAATGCTTGTAATCCATAGCTCCCTCCGCTTATTTTGTATAATTTTTGTAACCCACCTGCTGAAGCTTCGCGTCCTTGGCTTCCACCTGGCTTTTCAGCTCCGCGGCGTAATCCTTTACCTTCTGCAGCAGTTCCGGATCGCCGGTAGCCAGGATCTTGGCTGCCAGGATGCCTGCGTTGGCTCCTCCGTTGATGGCCACGGTGGCCACGGGGATGCCGCTGGGCATCTGTACAATAGAATAGAGAGAATCCCTGCCTCCCAGGGAAGTGGTGTGCATGGGAATACCGATCACCGGCATGGGGAAAATTGCCGCGCACATGCCCGGCAGATGCGCTGCCATGCCCGCTCCGGCAATAATTACCTTAAAGCCTTTCTCCTCCGCGGTCTTCGCGTATTCAAAAAATACATCCGGCTCCCGGTGGGCAGAGATAATCGTCATCTCATAATCAATCCCGAACTTTTCCAGAATGTCGGCGGCTTTCGCCATCACCGGCATGTCCGAATCGCTGCCCATAACAATTCCAACCTTAGCCATAATTTTCTCTCCTTTTTAGTATTAATAAGCTTTGTTAATAAGTATTGCAAATCACTTTATAATTACTTATAAGCATTGTACTGACAGCCTCTGCCCTTGTCAACCGCTTTCTTTCCGGTTTGGAAAAATCCTCAGAATTTCAGGGCCTGGTTCAGTTCTTCCGTGCCTTCCGGTACAAAGCGGCCCTCCTCGATAATAGAGAGGATCCGCCCGTCCCCGGCAGCCACCCGGATATGTCCCAGTTCATCGTAGGGGATCGTGACATCCGTATGGCAGTTAAAATAGGCCTGGGACACATCGGTTTTCCGCAGCAGAGATCTCTCGTTGTCCCGGGCAATAATCTCCTTTCCGTCGGGATTATAGACTTTTGTGTCCTCCTGCCAGCTGTAGCAGGTATCCCCGAAGGCAAAATGCGGTCCTGTCTTCTCCGCGATAAGGATAGGCAGCTTGTCCTCAATGCCGTACTTTCTGGCCATGGTGTAGGCGGCGGTGTTGGTGCCGATGGCAAATTCGCCCATGGGCAGGGTTTTATGGCGGAAGAGAATGTTTTCCTCAATGTAACGGCGGTTGTCCTCCTCCTTTTCGAAGTTGGAGCAGCTGTAATCCGTCACCATGCCGTCCCAGACATAAATCTTCAGATTCCGGTATTCCAGCCCCTCCAGATAAACCTTCTTCACATGAAGCAGACCGCTGGTGCCGGAAAGCACCGGGGATGTAAACACTTCTCCCACGGGAATATTCACGTCCGCCACGCAGTTCTCAAAGTTCGTCTCCTTCTCCGGATCCTTCAGGGTGTGCAGCCGCACAGTCAGATCCGTCTCATTGCCGTCCCGGCCTCCGATATGGACGGAAAGGCCCTGATCCAGGAGATCTATGAGGATCTGCTGGATCCGCTGATATTTTTTGTAATCCAGAGTATTGATCTTCACCGTCTCCCGGAAGATCTCCTCGTACTTTTCTCCGATCTCCGGCACCGGGTAGGCAATGATGGTAAAACTCCGCTCCTCCCCAGGGATGTAGCGGTTGGTGATCTGACCGGATTCACTGTCCATGCGGACCTGAAGCTTCTGCTGCTCCTCTGTGAGGGCACAGACGCTCTTTTTATTCTCCGGCGCAAAGGGAACTTCCCCAAACACCTCAATGCAGGCCGGACCTGCGTGTCCCCCCGCCAGTTTCCTGTATTTCTCAAAGGCTTCCTGCTGGCTCCTGAGTTTTCTGGCCGCCAGATTTTCATCCAGATAAACGGCGGCGTCATTGCGATGGTCGTAGTCAAACTGTTTATTGGGAATCGCTCCGTAATAGCCGATGCGCAGATTCTGCCGCTTATTGATGGAATGCACCGCCGACCGGTAAATCACCGGGGCAAGGCCCATGGCCTGAAACTGCAGAATCGCTTCCCGGACCATGCGCTCAAAGCCCAGACAGTAGCGGATATTCACTGTCTTCTTTTTGGACAGATCCTTTCCTGTCACTTCAAAGCCGATCCGGTATCCTTCCGTATAGGTCCTGGCCATGGCCCGGATCTCCTCCTCCGAAAGAGAGGCCAGAAATTCCGCCGTTTTCCGCTCATTTTCCGTGATATATTCTCCGAACCGGTACAGATAGCGGATATCCGTCAGATCCCCTTCCATAATAATCCGGGCCGCGAAATCCAGGGAGGGATCCACCAGTTCCCGGATCCGGTACTCCACCATGTCCTCGCAGTAATCGCTGACATACCAGTAAAGAGCCTGCCGCAGATTCTCCGGAGCGGGAACTTCCTCCTCCTCAAACATGTGGTAGCATTCCAGAAACAGCTCCATGCACCAAAGCATGTCCCTCTTCCGTCCCTCGTAGGCAAAAACGATCAGTCCCCGGAGCTCCGCGTAGAGAAAGCTGAAATATCTGCCGTAATCTTCACCCAGCATGGAAGACGCGTAGGCGGGATTGCCGTAACATTCTTCATACGCCCCCGGCAGAAGTTCCGCGTAGAGCCCGTGATTGATCCATTCCAGTTCCTCCAGAGAGGCGCCGCGGAATTCTCCCGCTGCCAGCTTTTCCGCCAGAGCGTCCATGCGGATCAGAAAAGACGCTTCCCGCTGAAAAAAATCCCGAAAGATCACAGGAACAGAGTGTTCCTTGTGGATCTGTCCAAGCCGCTCCAAAGCCAGCCCGTACCGCTCTTCCTCTTCTCTGTCCATGGGCTCAGTCCTCCTTTTCTTCCAGCAGATTTCCCTTCTGCACATTTTTTTCAATGATCTTCTGCATGTAATCCCATATTTTCTCGGAACCGGTTCCCGTCTTTTCATTGCGCTTTTCCACCTGGGAACGGCGGACGCCGTGCGCCCTCCAGTCCCCGCCTCCGTTGGAATCGTTCAGCATCAGCGGCTGAAAATTGTCCATGGTGTGGGCAAATCTGGCCTCCGGAGTCTCATAGGCCTCAAACTCCTCAAAAAGTTCCCGCAGTTCCCGGCCCTGATCCTCCGGAAGCAGTCCGAACAGCCGCTCTGCGGCCGCTTCCTCCCGCTCTCGCTGAGTGGCCGCTCCCGCCTCATCGTAAGCGTAGGTGTCCCCGGCATCGATCTCCACCACGTCGTGGATGAGGATCATCATCATGGTTTTTGCCAGGTCAATGGGTTCATTGGCATATTCCCGGAGCAGATACGCCATGACCGCCATGTGCCAGGCATGCTCCGCGTCATTCTCCTGCCGGCCGCCTCCGGAGAGGTGGGTCTGGCGCAGAATATTTTTTTCCCGGTCGACCTCCAGAATAAACCGGAGCTGTTTTTCAAATCTTTCCTGATCCATGCTACTTCACTCCCACCAGAAACAGTGCCAGCCACAAAATGGACACGGCCCCTGAAGTCAGAGACCCGATCACGGAAAATTTCTGCATTCTGCCATGGCGTCCAATGCTCTTAAATCCGATATAGCACCCGTAAAAGGCCAGCAGCATAGCAAACAGCCCCAGGGCTCCCAGGGCGTTTCCTCCCTTGCCTCCGAAGGCAAAGGAGACCAGCGAAAGGATCAGAAACAGCCCGAAAGACACTGCCGCCATCCAGGCGGCTCTGCGGCCTTCCTGGGCGTCCTCCTTCTTCACAAAAGAATATTTATATTTTCTTGCCATAAAAAACAGTTCTCCTTATCCAGTTCAGAAGCCGGAAGGCCAGCCAGCCCAGAAGGACCCCCAGCGTATTTAAAAGAATGTCGTCCACATCGAAACTTCCCACTTTGGCTGCCAGCTGCGTGCATTCCACTGCCAGGCTCAGAGAAAACCCCAGGGGAACTGTGATCCAGAATCTTCCAAAACGCTGGGACAGCACCGGAAGCAGAAAGCCAAAAGGCATGAATCCCAGCACATTTCCTCCCAGATTCAGGAACGCGGCCAATGTGCCCACCTGCTCCCGGTAAACCCAGAACCGGCGGATCTCCGTAAAGGGAACCAGATTGTACCTGTATTCCCTCGTTCCGGAAACCTGTCTGCCATATCCTTCCGCGAAAAACAGAAAATAAATCAAAAGTGCCAGGTAGACCAAAAACAGGATTCGGCCCGCCCTGCGAATCCACTTTTTATGCCGATGGCTCACAATAATTCCTTTCTAATGGCCTCCGCTCCGTAAGCTTTATAATATTCCTGAATGGCCGCTTTCATGCTGTCGTCAATGACCACCTTCCCCTGGCAGGGGCGGTTGTACAGATACTCCACCACCTCTCCCATGGTGACAATGGCGTTGGCCCCGAACCCGTACTTCTCCTGGATCTCCTCCAGGGCGCTCTTCTCCCCGGTTCCTTTTTCCATCCGGTTCAGGGAAACAATCAGGCCTTTAATGTCCACATCCGCCTGCGCCTTCAGAATGGGAAACGTCTCCTCGATGGATTTCCCGGAGGTGGTTACATCCTCGATGATCACCACCCGGTCGCCGTCCTTCAGTTTGCTTCCCAGAAGGATTCCCGTATCTCCGTGGTCCTTCACCTCTTTCCGGTTGGAGCAGTAGCGGACATCCACTCCGTACAGCTCGCTGATGGCCATGGCAGTGGCTACGGACAGAGGAATGCCTTTGTAGGCGGGTCCGAAGAGTACATCAAACTCCAGACCGTAATGATCGTGAATGGCTTTCGCGTAATACTGCCCCAGCCGCCGCAGCTGAGTGCCGGTGACATAAGCGCCGGCATTCATGAAAAAGGGAGATTTGCGTCCGCTTTTCAGGGTAAACTCCCCGAACTTCAGCACATCGCTCTCCACCATAAAGTTAATAAATTCCTGCTTGTATGCTTCCATATTTTCTAAAACCTCCATATTTGCCCTATGGCCGTTTCTTTCACCGGACCGCTCCGATGAGTTCCCGGATATCCTCCACCCGGTTTTCCTCCATGTACCGCCGGATCCCCTCTATGATTTCCACTGTGGCGGCAGGATTGTAAAAGTTGGCGGTGCCCACAGAAACCGCCGTGGCTCCTGCCAGGATAAACTCCAGGGCATCCTCCGCCGCTGCGATGCCGCCCATGCCGATGACCGGAATCTTTACCGCCTGTGCCGTCTGATAGACCATCCGCACCGCCACCGGCTTCACCGCCGGTCCGGACATTCCCCCGGTTTTATTGGCCAGGGCAAAGCAGCGTTTCTTCACATCGATTTTCATGCCCGTCAGGGTATTGATGAGGGAAACCGCGTCCGCTCCCCCCGCTTCCGCCGCCCGGGCGATCTCCGCGATATCTGTCACATTGGGGGTCAGCTTCATGATTACCGGCTGTTTCGCTTTCTTTTTAATCTCCGCCGTCAGCGCCTCCACATGCTTCGGATCCTGCCCGAAAGCCAGAAAGCCCGCGTTGACATTGGGGCAGGAAATGTTGATTTCCAGCAGATCCACCTCTTCGGCAGCCAGCCGCTCCACTACCTCCAGGTATTCCTCCGGCGCGTGGCCGCAGACGTTGACGATGATTTTGGTGTCAAACTGTTTTAAAAAAGGAAGATCCCGTCTGCAGAACACCTCCATGCCGGGATTCTGCAGGCCGATGGCATTGAGCATGCCTCCGTAGACCTCCGCCACCCTGGGGGTAGGATTGCCCGGCCAGGGCACATTGGCCACTCCCTTGGTGACCACTGCCCCCAGCTTGTTCAGATCCACCAGTTCGCTGTACTCCGCTCCGGAGCCGAAGGTGCCGGAGGCGGTCATAACCGGATTCTTCAGCTCCACGCCGGCTATATTTACTTTCATATTCATTACAGTTCCACCTCCGATGCCAGAAATACCGGTCCGTCTTTGCAGACTCGCTTGTTGCGCACCTGGGAGTGTTCATCCACCTCTTTGGACTGGCAGACGCAGGCCAGGCAGGCGCCGATGCCGCAGGCCATCCGCTCCTCCATGGAAATCCAGCACTCCGTCTGCTGTTCTTCTGCCCAGGCCTTGACGGCACGGAGCATGGGCGTGGGGCCGCAGGCAAAAATCACATCTCCCTGCACCTGCCGCTGGCGAACCGCGTCCAGCACATTCCCTTTTGTGCCGAAGCTGCCGTCCTCCGTGGCGATATACAGGCTTCCCCGGGAGGAAAATTCCTCTTCCAGAAAACGTTCATCCCGGTAGCCCAGCACAATGCTTTTTTCTCCCCGCAGCTGTTTGGCAGTCTCCAGCATAGGAGGTATTCCGATACCGCCGCCGAAGAGGATCGCTCTTTTTCCTTCCGCCCGCTCCAGGGGAAAGCCGTTGCCCAGAGGTCCCAGCAGGGAAATCTCTTCCCCGGCCTTCATTTCAGAAAATTCTTCCGTGCCTTTTCCAGCCACCCGATACACAAGCCGGATCCTGTTTCTGTCTTTGTCTATCTCACAGAGACTGATGGGGCGGGGAAGCAGCCGGCTTTTATCCCGGCAGTAGAGGGACACAAACTGTCCCGGCCGGGCGCCTGCCCCTATGGATGGAGTCTCCAGCCACATACTGTATATGTCTGTTCCGATCTCTTCCTGAGAAAGGATTCTGCACCACTCTTTGTTTTTCATGCTTTTGCCGCCTCCAGCGCTCCGGAAATATCCTGCACCATGTCCAGGACTGCCTGCCGGGAAGCCTCGCCGAAATGCTCCGCCCCGAAGGAAGCATATTTTTCCTGCTTGTAGGCGGCGATAATTCCCCGGGAGGAATTGACAATGGCTCCCAGGCCGTCCTCGTTAAAGAAATCCACCAGGTCTTTGCCCCGGCCTCCCTGGGCGCCGTATCCCGGCACCAGAATATAGCTTTTTGGCATAATCTTTCTCAGAGTCCGTCCCATTTCCGGATACGTAGCGCCCACTACCGCACCCACATAACTGTAGTCATCGCCCATGAGCTCGCTGCCCCACTGGGCCACCTTTTCTCCCACCAGTTCGTAAAGAGGGCGCCCCTCCACCATCCGGTCCTGAAACTCTCCGCTGGAGGGGTTAGAGGTTTTCACCAGAATAAAGATTCCCTTCTTTTCTTCCCTGCATACATCCAGGAAAGGCTTCACCCCGTCGCTTCCCAGATAGGGGTTGACCGTGGCAAAATCCTCATGGAAGCCGGAATAGGTTTTGCTTCCCACCTGCACTCTGCCCAGATGGCCCACGGCGTAAGCCGCGGAGGTAGATCCGATATCGCCTCTCTTGATGTCCCCGATTACCGCCAGGCCTTTGCTCTGGCAGTAGGCGATGGTTTTTTCGTAGGCGGCCAGTCCCGGAACTCCAAACTGCTCGTACATGGCAATCTGGGGCTTTACCGCCGGAATCAGATCCGCTGTATGGTCCACAATCTCTTTATTAAACTGCCAGATGGCCTCCGCGGCTCCCTCCAGGGTTTCCCCGTATTCCGCGAAGGCTTTTTTCTGCACCTGCTCCGGCACGTAGGAGAGCATGGGATCCAGCCCCACCACAATAGGAGCATTTGTCTTTTTGATATTCGCAATCAGTTTGTTAATCATCGGTTCTTTCCTCTCTTTTCTTTTACTCTTCATCCCGGTAGACGATTTTGCCTCCGCAGATGGTCGCCCGGATCTTTCCCTTTACCTTTCTGCCGTTAAAGGGAGTATTTCTGCCCCGGGAGACAAATTTTTTCGCGTCGATCACATACTCTTCCCGGGGATCCAGGATTACCACATCCGCCTCTTTTCCCTCCGCCAGGGAGCCTCTTCCCGTAAGGTTCAGAATCCGGGCCGGATTTCCGCTCATCTTTTCCGCCATCTGCATAGGGGTGAGGATTTCTGTCTCCACCAGTTCTGTGTAGGTGAGAGCCGCCGCCGTCTCCAGCCCTACGATGCCGAAAGGCGCCTTGCGCATGGTTGTGGATTTCTCTTCCGTAGTATGCGGGGCATGGTCGGTGCTGATCACCTCAAAAACATCGTCATGCAGCGCCTGCCGCAGAGCTTCCACATCCTCCCGGGTCCGAAGGGGAGGATTCATTTTATAGTTGGTATCTCCCGGAACCATATCATCGCTGCACAGGGTAAAATGATGGGGGCATACCTCCCCGGAAATGGATACCCCTGCCAGTTTCGCCAGTTTCAGCAGCACCGCGCTGTTCCTGGTAGAACAGTGGCACAGATGCAGATGCACTCCGGTCTCCGCCGCCAACAGAGCGTCCCTGGCCGCAATGGCGTCCTCGGCCGCGTTGCTGATGCCCGGCAGACCGGACTTTCTGGAATTCTCATCCTCATTGACACAGCCGCCGGCCGCCAGATCCGCGTCCTCGCAGTGATCCAGAAATGGAATTCCGCATTTTGCCGCCGCCAGCATGGCCTCCCGGCAAAGCTTGGAATTCATCACGGATTTTCCGTCCTCGCTGATGGCCGGAATCCCGTGAGCTGCCATGCCCTCAATGTCCGCCAGTTCCTGGCCTTTCTGCCCTTTGGTAGCCGCTCCCGCCTGGAGAACATGGATGGGGGCGCAGCTTCTGGCCTTTACTGTCACATAGTCAATGCGGTCCGGAGAGTCCATCACCGGCTTTGTATTGGGCATAGCCACAATAGTAGTAAAACCGCCTCTGGCCGCTGCCTTTGACCCGCTCTCAATATCCTCCTTCCAGGTCAGCCCCGGATCCCTCAGATGCACATGCATATCAATAAACCCGGGCATTACCCAGCATCCCTTGGCGTTCAGAACCGTATCCGCCTTCTCCTTCAGTTTCTCTCCTACCCGGGCAATCTTTCCGTCTTCCAGCAGTACATCACGGATCTGGTCCAGTTTTGTATCCGGATCAATGACCCGGCCGCCCCTGATCAAAATCTTCATATTAATTTTATCCTCCATCCAGCTGCAACACGCTTTTTCCCAAGTATACAGGAAAACCGCAGAGATGTAAAGCCGGGCCGCGCAACCGCCGTTCCCGTCCCCTCCTGCAAACTAACTCTTCATGAATTTTCCTTGACTTTTCCCCTCCCACTGTCTATAATGGAATCACAGTTTAGAGGAATATGGAATTATTGAGATGTACATGGAGTCACTGGTTATTAGAGATTATATTTCATTCACCTTCAATATAATCTGTAATAGCCAGTGAATTTTTGTTAAAAGCCCTGTCCAGCGGCCATAACCGGAGGCATGCTGGCATGCCGCAGGGCATGGACATTGGACAGGCTCCCGGGAACGAGCAAGAAGGACGCAGTCCGCATTGCGAGTGACCGGGGGCGGCGGCGCAGACGCCGGCTTTTAACAAACGGGAGGCCCTGTCCAGCGGCCATAACCGGAGGCATGCTGGCATGCCGCAGGGCATGGACATTGGACAGGCTTTGAAAAAGTTCACAGGCTGACAAGATTTCATTTTCTTAATTGTAATGGAGGTACTACAACATGAACAAGGGAACTGTAAAATGGTTCAACGCAGAAAAAGGCTATGGCTTCATCACCGGTGAGGACGGAAAAGACGTATTCGTACATTTCTCCGCGATCCAGGGCGAGGGCTTCAAATCTCTGGATGAGGGCCAGGCTGTTACTTACGATCTGACCGAGGGTGCCAAGGGAATGCAGGCTGCCAACGTGGTAAAATGCTGATCCGGCATTAACGCTCGTTTTCCAAAAAAATCAGGGAGCCGGCGCGGATTTTTCATCCGTATCGGCTCCCTGATTTTTTTGTGGTTTATTCCGCCGCCTCTGAGGAAGACGCCTCAGTGGTCAGCCCGTTGAGGTAAGAATCCACCTCCGTAAGATCCAGGGAGGTGGTCACTGTGTCAGCGTTCTCCAGGGCTTTTTCCTGAGAATTCCGGTAAACCGCAATGCAGAACCACACAAGCAGCGCCGCCAGCACTACGGCTGCCACGGTGATCTCCACTCTGCGCAGAACTTTTTCTCTCTTCATAATCTTCTGCCGGTTGGCTTTGTCCTGTTTATATTTGTCGACTTTTTTCTGGCTCATCCCAAACGCTCTCCTTACTCAAACATTCTGCCTGCCCTCCGGCAGGCACTCACTGAAAGACAGTATACACTATTTTTTTTCAAAAGAAAAGCCCCGCCTGCCAAAAACACAAAACATTCATAAAACCGCGAAACCATCTCCCTATGTTTCTGTTGTTTGCTTATCTGTTTTCGGGTATAATAAAGCAGGAGGTACCGCCATGTTGTTTTCTGTCAGCAAAGGGATCCATTCCCTGTCTGAAAATTCAAGCATTCCGCCGGACGGCCATATCCTGGAAATTCTTTCTCTGGAGGAAGCCTTGGGCCGGTGCCGGGAACTGCCGGGCGGACCGGCACTAAAGCGGATCCTGGGCGAGACAGCCCAGTACTGCAAAGCGGAGACTCTGCCGGACTGCATTCTCGGCACCCTGGTGATCCCTGACCGGCAAAACGCTCTGAAAAGTTCTTTTTCCGCAGTGTTCTGCCTGACCGGCCGGATGCTTCTGCTGGCCGTTGCCGATGGACAGCAGGCCAGCCTCCTGGACAGGCTGTCCCGGGAGGAACTGCTGGACTGTCAGGACATTTTTCAGTTCTTTTTCCGCTTTCTGAGCCTGCAGATCCAGGGGGACATGATGCTTCTGCAGAATTACGAAAAAAGACTGGCCACTATGGAGGAGGCTATCACGGAATCCTTTCCCAGAGAATGGGAAAAAAATATCAATCTCTGCCGCCGGGAGCTTCTGAAACTCCAGGCTTTTTATCAGCAGATGATGGATATGTGCGAAATTCTGGCTGACAATGACTGCACTCTGTTTCCGGAAGAATATACCCGGCATTTTTCACGGCTCTCCGACCGGATCGACCGGCTGTACGATCATACCCAGATGCTCCGGGAATATGCCCTGCAGATCCGGGAGATCTATCAGTCGCAGATGGATCTGAAACAAAATGACACCATGCGGATGCTGACTGTGGTAACCACCATCTTTCTGCCCCTGTCCCTGCTGACGGGATGGTACGGCATGAACTTTGACCATATGCCGGAGCTCCATGAGCCCGCCGCCTATTTTATCCTCATCGGCGTCTGCGCGGCCATTATTCTGCTGGAAATCTGGTATTTTAAAAAGAAAGGCTGGCTCTGACAAATGATAGCGCTTCAGATCAGACACATTAAAGATTTTATGAACAAACTGCTGATCCAGGACACTTTCGACCGATTCCTGGTATCCGAGGCCTCCGTCACAACCTTTGCCACCTTCACGGTGGACGGGGAATTTTATCCGGACTTCTACGCCCCGGAGGAAGCCCAGGGCCTGCGCGCTTCGGGACGGCGCCAGGTGCTGTGGAAAGAAATCAAACCCTTCTGTTTTTCCATTATCCGCGGAAAACGTACTCCCCTCTCTTTCAAATTTGTCTTTCAGCTTCCCCAGGAGGAGGTATCCCTCCTGACAGCAAAAAGCAGTCCGGATCTCAGCGCCGAAGATGTCTTCGGGCTTTATCTGAACTGCCAGTATAACGGGGAAACCCTGACCCTGACCACCGGGTCTTCTCTTCGCCTGTTTACCATGGACAAATCTCTGGATCAGGCCTGGGACAAAATGCTGATGGAATTTCTCAGACTACAGGATCTGGATTAATCCTCTGCCCCGGTCCTCTCCAGGATCTCCCTGCATATCTCATCTACCGTCTTCTCATCTGTGTCCACAGTGAGATCCGCGGCCGCCTCATACCGGGGTCGTCTCCCCTCCATGAGATCACGGATCCCCTCCACCGTTCCGCGTCCCCGGAGCAGCGGACGGTCATCGCTGCCTGCCACCCGCTTCAAAATGGTCTCCGGCCTTGCTCTCAGCAGAATAATCTTTCCCGCCTCTTTCATGAGCTTTACATTTTCCTCCCGCATGGCCGCCCCGCCTCCGCAGGACACCACGGTTCCGGAATCTCCCTTCAGCTCCCGGAGCAGCCCGGTTTCCAGCCCCCGGAAGTATTCCTCTCCCTTTTTCTCAAAAATTTCGGGAATGCTCATTCCCTCTCTGCGCTCAATTTCCTGATCCATCTCCAGAAGCCTCATACCGTAAACTTCATGGAGGCAGGCAGAGACTGCGCTCTTGCCCGCCCCCATAAAGCCGATCAGAAAGAGGCTTTCCCGCATTTCCTTCCGGCTCATGTATGCTCCCACTTTCTCTTATTTTGTCAGTTCCATCATAATTTCGTTGCTTCTGGCGATGAAAGCAGTCATCTCCTCCGGCGACAGAGGTTTGTGGCTGATCATAGCCAGATCATAGAGCTGCTTACAGAACATTGTAACCTTTTCCCCGTCCTGATGGCTGTAAATATACTGAACCAGCGGATGCTTGGCGTTGAGTACCAGGGTCTGCTGTCCGCCGAAGGCTGAGGCATCCATTCCTCCCATGCCGTACATCTTCATCATTTCTTCCATGCGGCGGCTTTCCTCGGACAGAGTCACCATGGCGGATACCTTCTCATCTCTCAGGTTTTCCACCCTGACTTCCAGCTTCTCATTGTTCAGCGCCTTCCGGAACAGGCTCTCCAGGGCTTTCTTTTCTTCCTCCAGATCCGCTCCGTCCTCTTTCAGATCTTCTGTCAAATCCGCGTCAATGCGCTGGAATTTTACATTTTCCTTCACCCGCTCCACATGGGTGATGAAGGCTGTGTCAATATTATGGCGGAGAATCACCGCGTCCATCTTCTGACTGCGGAACATATTGATGTACTGGCTCTGCTGTACCGGATCCGTCACGTAGTAAATGGTAACTTTTTCTTTCTCAGACTCCTCTTTCTTCTCCTGGGCGTCTTCCGCAGGCTTTTCTTCTTCGGCTTTTTCTTCCGGCTTCTGATTCTCCTTAACGCAGTCCTCCAGGGTCAGATACTTGTCGTCAATATTCTTGTACAGCACGTAATCCATCATTTTCTCAGAGAACTTAGCATCTTTGATGCAGCCGAACTTGATGAAGGGATTGATATCGTCCCAGTATTTTTCATAATTCTCCCGGTCGGTCTTGCACATGCCGGAAAGCTTGTCCGCCACCTTCTTGGAAATGTAGTCGGAAATCTTCTTCACAAAGCCGTCGTTCTGCAGGGCGCTCCGGGAAACGTTCAGGGGCAGATCCGGGCAGTCGATGACGCCCTTCAGCAGCATCAGGTACTCGGGGATCACCTCTTTGATATTGTCGGCGATAAACACCTGATTGTTGTACAGCTTAATGGTTCCCTCGATGGAATCATACTCGGTGTTGATCCGGGGGAAGTAAAGGATGCCCTTCAGGTTAAAGGGATAGTCCATATTCAGATGGATCCAGAACAGAGGCTCCTTGTAGTCCAGGAAAACTTTTCTGTAAAACTCTTTATACTCCTCCTCGGTGCACTCGTTGGGATGTTTTGCCCACAGAGGATGAATATCGTTGACCAGTTCCGGACGTTTTCTGATCTTCACCTCGTCTCTGGCCGGTGAAACCTCCACGGTCTCTTTTTCCCCTTTGTCGTTTTCCTTTTCCTCGGTTTTTGCGTCGGTGTGGATCCGCTCGATGACCTGGTCGTCCTCCCGCAGATCTTTTTCATCGATGATCTCTGTCTCCGGCTCCTCCGCGTGTCTGGACAGATAGATCTCCACCGGCATAAAGGAACAGTACTTCTCCAGCACTTCTCTTACCCGGTACACATTGGAGAACTCATGACAGTCCTCGTTCAGGTACAGGGTTATCTCTGTACCGGTCTGGGTTCTGTCCCCCTCTCCCATATCGTACTCGGTGCTTCCGTCACACTCCCAGTGCACCGGTTTTGCTCCTTCCTGGAAGGAAAGTGTATCGATGTTCACCTGGTCAGCCACCATAAACGCAGAGTAGAAGCCCAGGCCAAAATGACCGATGATCTGATCCTGGTCTGTCTTGTCCTTATATTTCTCCAGGAATTCCGTAGCTCCGGAAAAAGCGATCTGGGTAATATACTCTTCCACTTCATCCGCGGTCATGCCGATGCCGTTATCAATAAATTTCAGGGTTTTCTCCTTATCGTCCACGATCACGTCAATCCTGGGCTTATATCCTTCCGGCAGCGTATATTCTCCCGCCCCGTCCAGCTTTTTCAGCTTGGTAATGGCGTCGCAGGCATTGGAGATCAGTTCCCGGACAAAAATATCGTGGTCAGAATACATCCATTTCTTTATAATAGGAAAAATATTGTCGCTGTTAATAGAAAGATTACCATGCTTCATCTCCATGATAATGTCACACTCCTTTTTAGAATTTTCTTTATTCCTATATTAGTCCCGGCTCTTTCAAAAGTCAAGAAAAAATTAGCACTCATTCAAAATGAGTGCTAATAAATTTATAATTCTGCTTTCCGCTTCAGTATGCTTCTGGCCACCGAAAGCCCGTTGGCGGAAGCCTGCTGCAGCCCCCGAGTGACGGAAGCTCCGTCTCCCACTGCCCGCAGTCCTCTGACGCTGGTCTCAAAGTCTTTGTCTACCACCACTTTATTGGAATAGAATTTTACCTCCACCCCGTAAAGCAGAGTCTCATCGCTGGCAATACCCGGCGTCACCTTGTCCAGCGCCTCGATCATCTCCGCGATATCCACCATGATCCGATGCGGGAGCGCCAGGGACAGATCCCCGGGCACCGCGTCCTTCAGGGTGGGGATCAGATTGTTCCGGCAAAGCCGCTCCTCTGTGGTGCGCCGTCCCCGTTTAAAATCTCCGAAGGTCTGAACCATAATCTTTCCGTCGCAGAGCATGTTGGAGAGTTCCGCGATCTTTTTCCCGTACTCAATAGGAGTTTTAAAAGGCTTCGTAAAATTTTTAGAAACCAGCAGGGCAAAATTGGTATTGCTGGTCTTAAATTCTTTTGATTTATAAGCATGGCCGTTGACCACCGCCAGGCCGTTCTCGTAATACTCCGCGGCAACTTCCCCGGAAGGATTGGTGCAGAAGGTCCGCACCTTATCGTCAAAGGTAGGCGTATGGTAGACCAGTTTGGCCTCGTAGAGATTTTTGTTGAGAAATTCCATGACCTCATCCCGGACTTCCACCCGGACGCCTATATCCACCGTGCCCACCTGAGTCTCAATGCTGTGTCCGCTGCAGATGTGGGAGAACCAGTCCGCTCCTTCCCGTCCCACGGCCGCCACCACTTCATCCGCGTACCAGGTTTCCCCTTTATCTGTGGTCACAGACCGCACCGCGCCGTCCTCCATGTTAATCTCCGTCACCATAGTCATGAACTGCATCTCCACCCCCTGAGCCTCCAGATGGCGCTGCAGCCTTTCATAAATTTTATACCCTTCCTCTGTACCCAGATGCCGGATGGGACACTCAATCAGCTTCAGATTGGCGTTAATGGCTTTTCGGCGGATTTCGCGGATCTCTTTCTCCTTATCCACCCCGTAAACCTTGGTGTCCGCCCCGAACTTCAGATAGATTTCATCGGATTCCCGGATCAGCTCCAGAGCCTTATCATACCCCAGAATCTCCGGCAGGTTTCCTCCCACATCCGGGGACAGGGACAGTTTGCCGTCGGAGAAAGCCCCCGCCCCGGCAAAACCGGTGGTAATGGAACAGGGCCTGCAGCCCATGCAGACGTTTGTCTTCCGCTTGGGGCACTGGCGTTTCTCAATAGCCCGGCCCTTTTCGATCATCAGCACCTTCAGTTCCGGTCTCTGCCGTTTCAGCTCGTAGGCGCAGAAAATTCCCGAGGGCCCGGCGCCGATGATGATCACATCATATCTGTTCTGTTCCAATTTTCTATGCCTCCACTATGAGATACTGCCCGTTGGGCAGAGGGAATACTTCCCCCTCTTCTTCCAGTTCTTCATCTGAAAGGCCGGACACATCCATACCGCTCTCTTCCAGATAATCCCTGACCTCTTTCAGAGAATCCACAACCGCCGCCATGGAATCCTCCAGGAACGCTTCCGCCTCCTCGTAATTTTCCGCCACCGGCTCATCAAACAGACGGCTCTGCTCCCTCAAAAATGTCATCACGCACGCTTCACTGTATTCGTTCATATCCGCTTCCTCCCTGTGTGTGCCGGAACGTTCCCGCCAGCACCTCTTCCAGAACCCGCTCCACCCGGCCGGTCTGATACCGGCTCACGGCTTTCAGTTCCGGCACGGCTTTTTCCATGGCAATGGGAAACCCGACCATTTCCAGCATTTCCATATCGTTGTAGTTATCTCCGAAGGCCATGCAGGCCTCCGGCTCCACTTCCAGATATTCCAGGACCTTTCTCATTCCAAATCCCTTGTCCACATGTTTTGGCATCATGTCCAGCCATTCAAATCCGGAAGTGACCACTGTAAGCCGGTCTCCGAACCTCTCCTTCCAGTAGCCGGCGCTGTCGGCGATGCCCCGCTCCATATAGACAGAAATTTTCATATACTCTTCCCGCACCTGAAAAATATCCGGCACCAGCGTTACATTATTTTTTACCGTATCCCGCATATGATAATAATACTTCATATCTTTGGGCTGGAGATAACTGGTATTGACCCCGGAGAGAAGGATCTCGCACCCTTCCCTTTCCCAGATGGCCCGCATAATCTCCTGCCCCAGCTCTCTGGGCATGGTCTCCTTGTAGATCTGTTCTCCCTGAAAAAAACTGAGGCAGCCATTTTCGCAGATATAGCCGATCTCGTTTTTCACCGGGGCAAACAATCGCTGCAAATTGGGGTACTGTCTTCCGCTGGCGGCAAAAAAATAGATTCCCCTGGCTGTCAGGCTGTGAATCAGCCGGCAGGTCTCCGGCCGGAGGCTCTGGGCTCTGTCCAGAAGCAGGGTTCCGTCCAGATCACTGGCAATCAGTCGGATCTCAGGCTTCATGGTTTCTCTCCCTGTAAACTTCCAGAATCTCCCCGGGTCTGTCTATGATCCGGTCCGCATGGCAGGCTTCCAGCTCACTTCTGGGCCGGAAGCCCCAGGACACGCCCACAGTAAAGATCCCGGCATTGTGACCGGCAGCCATATCTGTATTGGTATCCCCAAAGTACAGGCACTCCTCCGGCGTCACCTGAAAAAGTTCCATAATCTTAAAAATCCCGGCGGGATCCGGTTTCTTGGGAATTTCCGGCGTCTGTCCCTGAACGCGGTCAAAAAATCCCCTGCCGAAAACCGTCTCCACTACCTTCACCGCCGCCTCATGGGGCTTATTGGAAAACACCGCGTTTTTCACGCCCTGCCCGGACAGTTCCCGGATGGTTTCCGCTATATGGGGATAGGGTTTTACATGGTACAGGGCATTTTCCCCGAATCGTTTCCGGCAGGGCAAAATTCCCTCCTGAAAATGCTTTCCTTCCCGGTCTCCGGCTGCCGCCAGCGCCCGTTTCCAGGCCATATCAATACCGTCTCCGGCGTAAAAATTATACTCCTCCACCGGTCTTGGCTTGTATCCAAAGGCTTCCAGGGTCAGATTCACTCCCCTGGCAATGGACTCCACTGTGTCTGTCAGTGTGCCGTCCAGATCAAATATACATGCTTTTATCATAGAATCTTCTGTTCCTTTCTGCCGCTCTTTACAGTATATCCTCTGCCCGGCAGTTGCGCAAGTCTTTCATCTGTGATAGTCTGGAAAAGGAAACGGAGGATGCCTATGAAACGCGCGAAAATATTTTTTACAGATCTGGACGGCACGCTGCTGAACAGCAGAAAGCAGGTGTCGCCGGAAGATAAAGCCGCTGTCCTTGAAGCTCTGGAACAAGGCTGCCGCATCGCCGTCAATACCGGACGGCCCCTGCCCGCCGTTCTGCCGCTTCTGGAGCGGACCGGCCTGAACCGGCAGGGCTGCTTTGCCGTCACCTACAACGGGGGGCTGATCTATGACTGCGGCAGCGGAGAAACTCTATACAAAAAAACCCTGCCCCGGATGTATGTCCGCCATATTTTTCAGGAAGCGGAAAAGCAGGATCTCTATGTGCAGACCTACGACAGCCAAAGCCTGATCTGCCGCAGATATACGGAGGAAACCCGCCTGTACTGTGAGGCTTCCGCCATCGGCTGGCGGGAAGATCCGGATCTGCTGAACCATCTGCGGGAGGATCCCGTAAAAGCGGTGGCCATTGATTACAGAAATCCGGAACGGCTATGCGCCTTCCGAAGCCAGCTGGAACCCTGGGCCGCGGGAAAAGTATCCATGTACTTCTCCAGTGAATTTCTGCTGGAATTTGTATCCCAAGGCATCTCCAAAGGGGGCGCGGTCCGGTTCCTCTGCGGCAGGCTGGGTATCTCCCCGGAGGAGGCGGTGGCCGCGGGAGACGCGGAAAATGATATTCCCATGCTGCAGGCCGCGGGAATCGGCGCAGCGGTTGCCAACGCGGCCCCGGAGGTAAAGGCCGCGGCGGACTGGACATCGGAGAGGGACTGCGACCACAGCGCGGTCAGTCAGATCCTTCACCGCTTTCTGCTGTAATAAAAATTTAATAATCTGTCCTTAGTTTTCTCTTTCCTTTTTATTAAAAAAGAGTATAATCTATATTAAGTTGGGGTTAGATGGTTTCTGCCCCCAGATTCCAAAAGGGAAGAAGGAAGATACAGTATGGGAAAGAATTTAGAAAAGATTGTGCTGGGGCTGGCCTGTACCGGTGCAGTAGTTGGCGCCCTCTGCCTCTATTCTAAAAATCACTCTTCCAAGAGACAGCTGGAAGAAGATTTCCGTGACTTCACAGACGAATTTGAAAACGGATCCAGTCAGCGGAATTATACGGACATTCCGTATACTGCCAACACAGAGGCCTGAAAGAAACTTTATACAGAAGAAAAGGAACTGCCGCATTACATTCGATTTAGTGCGGCAGTTCCTTTTTAGGATAAAGATCACTTCCAGGCTTTTTTCAGCTTTCTGCAGGCCGCCTGGATCTCCTCACTCTTCAGGGGGCCGTAGCCCAGCAGAACCGTGTGCCGGTCCACGGATGCATCTTGTTCAATGACATACTCTCCAAGGCCGTACACCCGGATCTTTTCCCCCGCTGCCCTGCGAAGAGCCTCTTCCTCCGTCATGCCGTTTTTAAACCGCACTCTCACATGCAGGCCCGCGTTTTCCCCGTACAGTTCCAGAATATCGCTCATTTCCCGCAGACAGCGGATCAGCAGATCGTGCTTGGCCCGATAGACGGAGCGCATCCGGTTGAGATGGCGTTCAAAATGCCCCTCCCGCAGAAAAATTTCCAGCATTCGCTGATCAATTCGGGAAATTGTGGCAGAAAAAGCCGCCCCCTTCTGACGGTAAACAGAAAGCAGCGATTCCGGCAGCACCATATAGCTGACCCGAATCCCCGGAGCGATGGCTTTGGAAAAAGTACCCAGATAGATTACACAGCCTTTTGTGTCATATCCCTGCAGAGCCGGTATGGGCTTTCCCCGGTATCTGAATTCACTGTCATAGTCATCCTCAATGAGATACCGGCCTTCCCTCTCCCCTGCCCAGCGCAGCAGTTCCATACGCCGGCTGATGGGCATGACCGTACCCATGGGAAACTGGTGGGACGGCATCACATAAGCGGCGTCCGCCTGACTGGCGGACAGTTTTTCCACGTCCATTCCGGCCCCGTCCAGGGGAATCGCCGCAGTGGGACAGCCCAGGTTCCGGAAGCACTGAAAAGCGCTGCGGTAGGTAGGATTTTCCATAGCAATGACTGTATCTGTTTTCAGAAGCACGGACAGCAGCATCAGCAGGTAATCATTTCCCGCCCCCATAACAATCTGCTCCGGCCGGCACTGGACTCCTCTGGCGTGGTGGAGATAATCGGCAATGACCTCCCTGAGGCTCTGCTCTCCCTGAGGCTCCCCCAGCTGGAACAGTCCGCTGTTTTCTTCCAGCAGAACTTCTCTGGAAATTTTTCTCCAGATATTTACAGGAAAGCTTTCCTCATCGATCCCGTTCAGGGCAAAATCCCAGAGAAAGGCAGGACGCTGCTCCTGCCTTTCCTGTGTCTGTATTCGCTTCAGATCTCCCAGCTGATACAGCTCCCTGACATTTCCGGCAAAATATCCCTTCCAGGGCACGCTGTCCAGGTATCCCTCCGAGGTCAGCTGTCCGTACGCCAGATCCACCGTGCTGCGGCTCACTGAAAGCTGCGCGGCAAGAGCCCGGGAGGAGGGGAGTTTTTCGCCTGGAGCGATCTTCCCCGTCCGGATCTCCTCTTTGATAAAACGGCAGATCTGCTCATACAGGGGCATTTTCATGCGGCTGTCCAGTTCAATCAGAAGATCTTTCATTTCGTTTGTCCGTCCGCCCCGGGGAGCTTAAAGGAGCTTTTCAGGGAAACAATGCGGTTGAACACCAGCGCCTCCGGCCTGGAATCCCGGGAATCCACGCAGAAATAACCGCTGCGCACAAACTGGAAGCTTTCATAGGCCCGGGCGCCCTGAAGGCTGGGTTCCACATAGCACTCCTTTAAGACAGTCAGAGAATTGGGATTCAGGTTCATGGTTCCGTCTTCATTATAAACCCCCTTGCTTTCATCAATGAGGTTTTCGTACAGACGGCACTCCGCTTTCACCGCGTGAGCCGCGGAAACCCAGTGAATGGTTCCCTTCACCTTTCTTCCGTCCGGGCTGTTTCCGCCTCTGGAATCAGGATCGTAGGTTCCGTGGATCACCGTGACATTTCCCTGGGCGTCCTTTTCGCATCCGGTACATTTCACGAAGTAAGCGTTCATCAGACGCACTTCATTTCCCGGGAACATGCGGAAATATTTCTTCGGGGGAACTTCCATGAAGTCTTCCCTCTCAATGTAAAGTTCCCGTGAGAAGGGAACCGTCCGGCTTCCCAGGCTCTCATTTTCCAGATTGTTCTGCACTGTCAATTCCTCCGCCTGGCCTTCCGGATAGTTGTCAATCACCAGTTTTACCGGATTCAGCACAGCCATGACCCGGGATCTTTTCAGTTTCAGATCTTCCCGGATGCAGTACTCCAGCATGGCGTAATCTACAGAGCTCTGAGCTTTGGAAACGCCGCAGAGCTCCACAAATTTCTGGATAGATTCCGGCGTAAAGCCCCTGCGGCGAAGGGCCGCGATGGACACCAGCCGGGGATCATCCCAGCCGTCCACAGAGCCTTCCTCCACCAGCTTTTTAATATAGCGCTTGCCGGTCACCACATTGGTGAGATACAGCTTGGCAAACTCAATCTGCTTGGGGGGATGGGGATATTCCAGCTCCCGCACCACCCAGTCGTACAGAGGCCGGTGATCCTCAAATTCCAAAGTACAGATGGAATGGGTCACCCCCTCGATGGCATCCTCAATGGGATGGGCGAAATCATACATGGGATAGATACACCAGGCGTCTCCCGTGTTCTGATGGCTCATATGGGCCACCCGGTAGATGACCGGATCTCTCATATTAATGTTGGGGGAAGCCATATCGATCTTTGCCCGGAGCACCTTGCTTCCGTCGGGGAACTCTCCCGCCCGCATGCGGCGGAACAGATCCAGATTTTCCTCCACGCTCCGGTTCCGGTAAGGGCTTTCCTTTCCCGGCTCCGTCAGGGTTCCCCGGTATTCCCGGATCTCCTCCGCGGACAGATCGCATACAAAAGCTTTTCCCTTGCGGATCAGTTTCTCCGCCGCCTCGTACATCTGTTCAAAATAATTGGAGGCAAAATACAGATGATCTCCCCAGTCCGCCCCCAGCCAGCGGATATCCTCTTTAATGGACTCCACAAATTCCGTCCGCTCCTTGGTGGGGTTGGTATCGTCAAACCGCATGTTGAACTGGCCGCCGTACTTCTTTGCCAGGCCGTAATTCAGCAGTACCGCCTTGGCGTGGCCGATGTGAAGGTAGCCGTTGGGTTCCGGAGGGAAACGGGTGCAGACCTTGTCGTAAACTCCCTCTGCCAAATCCTTTTCAATGATCTGTTCAATAAAATTCTTGGATCCCGTTTCCTTTTCCATGGATCATTTCCTCCTCATTCAAAATCATGACGTTCTTTTGTACTGACCATCATAGCATAAAATATACAAATTTCAAAGAAATTTTTGCGGCCTTCTGACGGGTCCGCTTTCTCCGGGAATTTTCGCGTAAAACGCAAAAGGAGTTTTCCATATTGGAAAACTCCCATCCCTACTGGAAGCAAGGGGGCTCGAACCCCTGACCTCTCGCGTGTGAGGCGAACGCTCATCCCAGCTGAGCTATACTTCCCTGTGAAAGCTGCTGACGAGACTTGAACTCGTGACCTCCGCCTTACCAAGGCGACGCTCTACCACCTGAGCCACAGCAGCGCTTTGTGACTGCTCATCACAAGAAAGAATTCTACCAAAAGGTTCCCTAAATGTCAACCCTTATTTTTCATTTTTTTCTTATTTTTTTAAAAACTGGCTCACTTTCCCCCGGATCCGCTGAAGCGCGTTATCCACCGACTTGGCAGGGCGCTGCAGGGAGCCTGCGATCTGCAGGTAGTCCAGCCCCTTCAGATACAGCTCCAGCACGTTCTGCTCAAAGGGGCTCAGACTGCCCCATATTTTTTTCTCCAGCATCTCCGCCGCTTCCTGATCCAAAAAGATAGACTCCGGGCTGTCAACCGTCCGCAGGTTATACTCCTCCTGGTTCTCCTCCAGTTCATTCAGAGATATGGAACTGTTCAGGGGCAGATGCTTCTGCCGGCTGGCGGAGGCCACCGCCGAGTACATCTGCCGGGAGACGCAGATCCCGGCAAAAGTCTGGAAGGAGGCTGCTTTGTCCGGCTGATACTCCTGCACCGCCTTGAACAGCCCCAGCATTCCCTCCTGCAGCAGATCCTCCTGGTCGCCTCCGGCCAGATACAGGGCTCTGGCTTTCCGGCGCACCAGGGGCTTATATTTATTCAGCAGATAATCCGCCACTTCCGCCTCTCCCCGGCGGAGCATACCGATAAGTTCCTCATCGGAATATCCATCGTAATTCTTCATTCTATCCTCTCTGCCTGACGATCTCGTAGGCAAGAATGCCGGCAGCCACCGACGCGTTTAAAGAATCGATTTCCCCTTTCATGGGGATGGAAGCGATAAAATCGCATTTTTCCCGGACCCGGCGGCCCACTCCGGTGCCCTCGCTGCCGATGACCAGACCTATGGGGCCTTTCAGATCCAGGTCGTACATGGAGGTCCCCCCCATGTCCGCGCAGACAAACCACAGCCCTCTGCGTTTCAGATCTTCAATAGTGCCGGACAGATTGGTCACCTTGGCCACCGGCGTATAATTCACAGCGCCGGCGGAAGCTTTGGCCACAGTGGCGGTGAGCCCAGCCGCCCGATGGCGGGTAATGATCACTCCGTGGGCGCCGGCCAGATTGGCGGTACGGATAATGGCCCCCAGGTTATGGGGATCCTCAATCTCATCCAGGAGAATCAGGAAGGGATCCTCCCCCTTTTCTTCCGCTCTTTTTAAAATATCATCCACCGTAGAGTACTGGTAGGAGGCCACCGCGGCGATTACCCCCTGATGATTTCCCGTCTCCGACATCTGATTCAGCCGCTCTTTGGTGACAAAGGCCACAATAGCGTCCCTCTTTCTGGCCTCCCGCAAAATCGTCTGAATAGGACCGTCGTGAAGTCCGGCCTGAATGTATACTTTATCCACGCTGCGGCCGGACCGCAGGGCTTCCAGCACCGGATTGCGGCCTTCTACCCGGCTGCTTTCTTCTTTTTCTCTGTGTTCCATTTCTACTCCTGCGCTTCCTCCGGGGCGATCCCCAGCTTAATCAGATCCAGCATCCTTGTAAACTCCCCCTTGAGATACAGATAGCCCATCACCGCCTCAAAGCCTGTGGCCCGGCGGTAATCCGTGATGCTGGCGTTTTTGGCGGAGGTATAGGATTTCGCGTTCCGCCCCCGCTTGTAAATATGCTCTTCCTCCGGCGTAAAATGCGGTTCCAGCACATCGATCATCCGGGACTGTGTCTCCGCCTTTACCAGATTGCTGGCAGCATGGTGCAGCTTATTCACCTGGGTATTGGTCCGGCTCACCAGAACAGTCCGGACTACCAGCTCATAGGCGGCATCTCCGATGTAGGCCAGAGTCAGGGGAGAATACTGCTTCACCTTTACTTCCGGCAGGTCAAACAGCTGTTTCAAATATTCTACGCTCTCTTCCATTTTACACCTTCCCGGGTGTCTTCCAGCAGAATCCCCTTGGCCAGCAGTTCATCCCGGATAGCGTCCGCCCGGGCAAAATCCCTGGCCTTTCTGGCCTCCTGGCGTTCCCGGATCAGTTTCTCAATGTCTTCGTCCAGAACTTCTTCCCTGCGCTCCGCCTTCAGGCCCAGAATCTCTGTCAGCTCCAGAATTTCTTTCTTTATGGCCCCGGCAAAGGCTCTGCTTCCCCGGGAAGAGGCCTCGGTATTGGCAAACTTCACCAGTTCAAAGACCGCGGCGATGGCGTCGGCAGTGTTCAGGTCATCGTCCATGGCCTCCTCAAATTTCCGGCGGAAGACCTTCATCTCCACCAGCTTTGCCTTTTCCCCTTCTGAGAGTTCCCCTTGTCCGGCAGAAGTCTCCAGGCCCTTCAGGGTATCCACCGCGGTAAGGATCCTCTCCAGAGCGTTTTTGGAGGATTCCATAATTTCCGCGCTGAAATTTAAGGGACTGCGGTAATGGGCGGACAGCATGAAGAACCTCAGCACCTGCAGATCATATTTTTCCCCGATTTCCCGGACGGTAAAGAAATTGCCCAGAGATTTGCTCATTTTCCGATTGTCAATGTTCAGAAAGGCATTGTGAAGCCAGTAGCGGGCAAAGGGAACCCCGTTGCAGCACTCGCTCTGGGCAATCTCATTTTCATGGTGAGGGAAGATCAGATCCTCGCCGCCGGCATGTATGTCGATCTCGTCCCCCAGATATTTCTTCGCCATGACAGAACATTCAATGTGCCAGCCGGGGCGGCCGTCGCTCCAGGGAGAGGGCCAGGACGGCTCCCCTTCTTTTTTAGGCTTCCAGAGGACAAAATCCAGGGGATCCTCCTTCTGGTCCTCGCCGGTTACCAGCAGAGAACGGCCGCCGGAGCGGAGATCGTCCAGATTTTTATGGGAAAGTTTCCCGTACTCCGCGAACTTTCTGGTGCGGAAGTAGACGGTGCCGTCCACATTGTAGGCATACCCTTTTTCTATCAGGGTTCGGATCATATCGATCATGCCCTGGATCTCATGGGTAGCCTGGGGATGTACAGTAGCCGGGCGCACGTTCATGGCCTCCATGTCTTTTTTGCACTCCACAATATAGCGGGCAGAAATCTCCTCCGCGGAAACTCCCTCCTGGTTGGCCTTAGCGATGATCTTATCGTCCACATCCGTAAAGTTAGATACATAGTTTACCTGGTATCCTTTATATTCCATGTATCTTCTGGCTGTATCGAAGACGATCATGGGCCTGGCATTTCCGATATGGATCAGATTGTACACCGTAGGCCCGCAGACGTACATGGATACCTTTCCCTCCTGAAGGGGGATAAATTCTTCCTTTTTCCTGGTTAATGTATTATACAGCTTCATCTTTTTTTATTTTCCTTTCCAGTTCTCTCAGCTTCTTTCTTCCCGGACAGTTCCGAAGCTCGGCTTCCAGCTCAAGCACTCTGTTGACCAGCTCCGAATTCTCTTTCTGGAGCACGTTGATATCTTCCTTTACCGGATCCGGCAGATGGCCCTGATCCATGGTCTCTCTGGGAATCTTCATATTATCCCGGCGAACCACCCGTCCCGGAACTCCCACCACCGTACAGTTGGGGGGAACCTCCTCCAGCACCACGCTGCCTGCGCCGATCTTGGAATTTTCTCCCACAGTAAAGGATCCCAGCAGCTTTGCTCCGGCGCTGACCATAACGTTGTCACAGAGAGTAGGATGCCGTTTGCCGCTCTCCTTTCCTGTGCCGCCCAGGGTCACGCCCTGATAGAGGGTGACGTTGTCCCCGATAACGGCAGTCTCCCCGATGACCACTCCCGCGCCGTGGTCGATGAAGAGCCCCCTGCCGATCTCCGCCCCCGGATGGATCTCAATCCCCCATTTCCTGGCCGCTTTCTGGGAGATTTTTCTTGCCCGGTAGAAATGGCCTTTCAGATATAGTTTATGGGCTTTCCGATATTTTCGCAAGACCCAAAAATAGGGATACAGCAAAACTTCCCGGGGAGATTTGATGGCCGGGTCTCGCTCCTTTACCACCTGAAACTGTTCCCGCATATCCTTCAGAAGTCCCAAGATATTTCCTCCTTCCTGACCGCTGCACCGCGCAAAAAAAGGAGAACCCTGTCTGTATAAAGACGGGCTCTCCCGCGGTTCCACTTTATTTGAAAACAATCTGTTTTCCGCTCTCATCCTTAACGCGGATTTACGTGCCGGGCTACCGTACCTTCACCCGGCCGGCTCCGGGATGCACTTTCACAGTCCGTACCGGTAAACCGCTCTCAGCCGGCGGCGGTTCTCTCTGTCAGCGTCCGGTTTCTGCTACTCTATCCCTTCCAGGCCTTTGACTTTCTTTACATTTCCTAGTCTATGCACAAACCGGGAGTTTGTCAAGCCTGTTTCTTTCCGGCGTCTATCCTTCTCTGGATAAACTTTGTCACCTCCATAATAGGGATGATGACAATGGCAAGAGACATGGCGATCAGGTATTCCTGGATGGAAATATGCTCAAACTGGAACGCATTTGCCAGGAAGGGCACCTCGATGACCAGAGTGGTGCACAGCAGGGATACCAGCATCGCTCCCCACAGCCAGCGGTTATGGCTTCCCATGCGGAAAATAGACTGACGTCTGGACCGCATGTTGAAGGAATGAAAGATCTCGATCATGGACAGAGTCAGGAAGGCCATGGTCATGCCGTCGGCGCTGGACTTGATCTCCCACACGCCGGATTCCACATAATGTCCGATGAAATAGGACAGCAGCACCATGACGGTAACCACTGCGCCCTGGAAGACCACGTCAAATCCCATGCCCCCGGCAAAGATGCCGTCTTTGGGATCCCGGGGCTTCCGTTTCATAATATCACTCTCGCTCTTTTCCATACCCAGGGCCAGGGCCGGGAAACAGTCGGTAATCAGATTGATCCACAAAAGATGCACCGGCCTCAGAATAGTAAAACCGAACATAGTGGCCGCAAACACCGCCAGTACTTCCGCCAGGTTGGAGGCCAGCAGAAACTGGATGGACTTGCGGATATTGTCATAAATCCTCCGGCCCTCCTCCACTGCTGACACGATGGTGGCAAAATTGTCGTCCGCCAGCACCATATCCGCCACATTCTTGGTAACATCCGTGCCGGTAATGCCCATGCCCACGCCGATATCGGCGCTCTTGATGGAAGGCGCGTCATTCACTCCGTCTCCGGTCATGGCTGTGATCTTTCCTCTGGCTTTCCATGCCTTCACAATACGAACCTTGTGTTCCGGCTGCACTCTGGCATAGACGGAGTAATTCTCAATCTTCTGGTCCAGCTCCTCATCGCTGATTTCATCCAGATCCGCCCCGGTAATGGCCTGGCTGGCATCCTGGATGATTCCCAGCTGTCTGGCGATGGCTGCCGCCGTGTCTTTGTGATCCCCGGTGATCATCACCGGACGGATCCCTGCTTCCCGGCACTCCTGAATGGCCGGGATCACTTCCGGACGCACCGGGTCGATCATGCCGGAAAGCCCCAGATAGCAAAGCTCCTGTTCCAGAGCCTCCGGCTCGCAGGATTCCGGAATCCGCTCCCAGTTCCTGCGGGCGGCGCAGAGCACCCGCAGCGCCTGGTCCGCCATCTTCTTATTGGCATTGAGGATTTCCCCCCGCAGTTCCTCCGTCATGGGAACTTCTTTTCCCTCTTTCCAGACAGAGGTACAGCGCTTCAGCACCTCGTCGGGCGCTCCTTTGGTATACTGGATCACCGCCCCCTCCCGGGTCTTATGGACGGTGGACATCATCTTTCTTCCGGAATCAAAGGGGGCCTCCCCCACTCTGGGATACTCCTCCTTCAGCTTCCGCTTATCCATTCCCAGCCGGAAAGCATCGTTGACCAGAGCGCACTCTGTAGGCTCGCCCACTGCCTCGTCCCCGTCTCCCATCTCCGCGTCGGAACATAGGGCCATGGCCAGGGCCAGCTGATTCACATCCTCCGAGGAATGCTCCACTACCGTCATCTTATTCTGAGTCAGGGTTCCGGTCTTATCCGAACAGATGACCTGGGTACAGCCAAGGGTTTCCACCGCCGTCAGCTTTCGGATCACGGCGTTTCTCCGGGACATGTTGGTGACTCCGATGGACAGCACGATGGTCACCACCGCCGCCAGCCCCTCCGGAATGGCAGCCACCGCCAGGGAAACCGCCACCATAAAGGTGTCCAGCATGCTCTCCCCGGTAATATCGGGATAGGAACGGATCAGGTCCACCGCGAAAATCACCGCGCAGATGACCAGCACCAGCACGCTTAAAATCTTGCTGAGCTGATTCAGCTTTCTCTGGAGAGGCGTGGCCTCATCCTTGGCATTCTGCAGAGCATCGGCAATCTTGCCCATCTCTGTATTCATTCCCGTACCGGTAATCACTGCCCGGCCCCGTCCGTAGACTACCGTGCTTCCCATGTAGCACATATTTTTCCGGTCTCCCAGGGGCACATCCTTCCTGTCCCCCAGTTCCAGAGCGCCGCTGATCTTGTTGGCAGGCACCGACTCTCCCGTAAGAGCCGCCTCCTCAATCTTCAGGCTGGCGCTTTCCAGGATCCTGCCGTCCGCGGGCACCGCGTCCCCTGCTTCCAGGATCACCACATCCCCGGGCACCAGTTCCTCGCTGCGGACCGTGATCTGCTTTCCGTCACGGAGCACTTTGGATGTGGCCGCCGCGATTTCCTGCAGCGCCGCGATAGCTTTCTCCGCCTTGCTCTCCTGAACCACGCCCAGCACCGCGTTGATAATCACCACGATCATAATAATAATCACGTCCGCGAAGGACTCCCCGGAATACACCGCCGTAATGCCGGAGATTACAGCCGCCACAATCAGGATAATGATCATGGGATCCTTCAGTTCCATAAAGAACTTGTGGATCAGGCTTTCCTTTTTGCCCTCCTTCAGCTTGTTCTTCCCGCACTGTTCCAGTCGGCGGGAGGCTTCCGCTGAACTTAAGCCGCTGCTTTGGGAGTTCTGCTGGCGCAGCACTTCCTCGGTACCTGTCAGGTACTCTTTCATTCCCTGTTCCTCCTTTTTGCTGAAATTGCCCATACGCATCCGGGAATTTCCGCCGGCCCGGGGGATCCGCTCCCGGCCTTTTCTGTCGAAAAAAAGAGACCTATCCGCCTCCGCAGATAAGTCTCGTCATTTCATACAAAGCCAGGACCTCTCATCCGTGTGTTGACTCTGTCACACCTACGTGCCGACTACTCCCTTGTCCGTTACATCTTAGCACACTGTCTGCCCGCAAGTCAACCTTCCCGGATGATTTCCCCGGAATATCCGCCGCATCCCCCGCAGGGATTAGGATTCCCGCATCTGTCATCCCTTATGCAGTCCAACGCGGGAACCAGAGCGCAGACCGCCTGGGCGGCAATGCCCTCCATAGCGCCGGTAAATCCCAGGCCCTCCTCCGTAGTGGCCTTGATATTTACCTGGTTTTTCTGAAGTTTCAGAACCCGGGCCACATTTTCCTCCATCTGTTCCAGGTAAGGGCGCAGTTTCGGCTTCTGCGCAATAATGGTTACATCGATGTTTTCAATAAGATACATCTGTTCTTCCAGCATTTCCCGAACCTGTTCCAGGAGTTTCATACTGGAAACTCCGCTGTACCTGGGATCCGTATCCGGAAAATGGTAACCGATATCCTTCAGGGCGGCAGCCCCCAGAAGGGCATCCATCACCGCATGCACCGCCACATCCGCATCAGAATGGCCCAGCAGCCCCTTTTCAAAGGGGATCTCCACTCCCCCCAGGATCAGCTTTCTTCCCTCTGTCAGCCGGTGTACGTCATATCCTGTGCCAACCCGCATGGTTTATTCCTCCGAAATTTTCAGCATTTTTGAGAGGCGCAGAAAACTCAGGCTCCTCTGGATATAGGGAGCCAGCTCCAGAGCCTCCCGCACCATCTGGCCGGAGAGCGAAACCTGGCCGATGGTCTGGCGGCAGCCGCCCTCCTCCATCATATCTTTCAGTTTTTCGCCGGATGGAATGTCCTCCAAAATCTCCGCGATCTCCGGCAGTGCCCGGCAAAGTTTCTGCTCCTCCACCTCCAGCAGGGGATCCGGGGTATTTTCCCGAAGTACTGTCTCATAGAGCCCTTTGAGGCCGAATTTTTCTCTGAAATAGGAAGGGTCGATCTTCTCATAGGGGATTACACGGCACCGCCCGTCCTCAATGGCCTCCCGGAAGCGGGAATAGTATTCTTCCAGTATCAAAGCAGCCGCGCCGATCTTTTCTCCGTACATAGCGTCGGTGGAACCGTTGATCACTTCCAGATCCCAGAGCCAGGCCATCTGATGCTCCGCGCAGGCAGCAGGGCGCAGGCTCCCTGTCATCTGGGTCGCCAGCCCCGTAAGCAGCAGGGCATACATCAGCCGTTCACAGGCGTCTTCATCTTTTTCCCGGATATCATCCAGCCGTTTCACCACATCCTTGACCGCTCTGTATTCCATCCCGCAGATTTCTTCACAGAGATACTCTCTGGTAACCAGATGGGAAATCCTCCAGTCCGCCAGACAGATATATCTGCCCAGCACCTGAGATATCCCGGAAGCCGTAAGCCGATAGGGAGCCTCGGAAAAAATGCTGGTATCCGCAAACACATACAGGGGACCTTCCGCCTGGAAGCGCTTTTTCTCTCCCTTCCAGAAAAGCACCGAATCCGTGGACGTGAATCCGTCCATGGTGGCCGCCGTGGGCACGGAGATAAACGGAATTCTCCGCTCATAGGCCACATAGCGGCTCAGATCGTGGATAGTGCCTCCGCCTACAGCCAGAATCAGGTCTGTCTCATCGGGCAGAGTTTCCTCCAGAATCTCCACACTCCGGTCGTCCGCCCGCAGATCTTTTCCGGAAAGGCAGATCTCCTGGCAGATCTCCGCCACATCTTCCATGCGCTCCTCCACAGCCTCGCTGGTGTTCTCATCCCAGACAATGACAGGGGCAGTGAATTCCCGCAGGTCGCCCTCCGTCAGCATCTCATAAAGCCTCCGGGCCGCTCCCTCCTCGATCCATACTCCCTTTACAGTTATATTGTGCGCCCTGCCGCAGGTGCAGGGCATACGCAACTGACCTAAATCAACTTCCATATGTTTTTTTCTCTCCTCCTGATACTTCAAAATTCAGCCAGTTCAGTTAAATCCATATATTTTCTGACAAAGTTTATATCCGTAAACAGACAATTTACGCCCGCTTTTTCCGGGAAGATTCATAACAGAACCTGTGAAGCCCCACCGGATTCTCAGGAACACTCCCAGATCCTTCTTTTTCAGCCGGGTCCACAGTTCCCGCTTTTTCTCCAGGCTTTCCTCCGTGCCGGAACGGATCAGCATAATGGAGGACACTGTCATGATGATCGCCAGGGAATGAATCATGAATTCTCTCTGGTTTGGCTTTAAGCCCTTCTGTTCTCCCATAAACTCAATCATCTGATTATTGACCCGCAGCTGCTGGTCCAGACGGCTGATCATGACCTTTTCATTGACGGACTGATCCGCCCTGCCAATGTAATAGCGGTAAAAATTCACATCCAGATAATACATCGTCTTTACCGAAGGAAAGGGGATAAACGCGAACAGATTATCCACATAAAATGTATGCTCCGGCAGCTTCAGCCCGCACTCCTTCAACAGTTCCGTGCGGAAGATCAGGGAATGCATCAGCACATAATGGCTGGGGCCCAGCCGCTTCATATCCTCCCAGCCGAAAATCCGTCCCACGGGGAAGGATTTCGTGTAGCGCATGACTCTCTTTTTGGCTGCCCCTTCTTTTTCATAGACGTAGTTGGAAAACAGTACATCCACATTCTGCGGTCCCCTGGTAATTTCGTCCAGGGTTTTAAGGATTTCCCGGTAAGCTTCCGCGTTCACCCAGTCGTCACTGTCCACCACCTTAAAGTAAAGGCCTGTGGCATTTGCCAGACCTGTATTCACCGCGCCGCCGTGGCCTTTGTTTTCCTGGTGGATCGCTTTGACGATCCCCGGATACTTTTCCGCGTATTCATCCGCGATCCCGGGAGTCGCGTCTTTGGTTGACCCGTCATCCACAAGGAGGATTTCCACATCCTCTCCCCCCACCAGCAGGGAATCGATGCACTTTCTCATATAGGCTTCCGAATTATAGCAGGGCACTGCAACTGATAATAATTTCATTTTTCCATCCTCGGTAATTTTTTCTCCGCCCCCAGGCGAAGATTTATATAATTTGCATAAGCTTCAAAAGCGGAAGGAACCGGATAGCCGGTCCGGATCTTCTCTACAGGAACCAGCATCAGATCTCCTCCGCAGGAGGAATCCAGAGACGCTACCCGGACCCCGTAGCCGGACATATGCCACTCCACATGGGAAAAAATATGTTTTGCTTTTTCCAGCTTCCGGATATGCAGCGGCGTCAGGCCAAAGCCCCTCACCTGTTCCAGGGCCTCTTCTTCTCTCAGAAATCCGGGAAGATTGGGGAATTCATAAAGCCCCGCCAAAAGTCCCCGGGGAGGCCGCTTTCTCAGAGCGATCCGATCCCCGTCCTGAATCAGCAGAACCGTCCGCTCCTCAATCCGCCTGGATTTTTTCTCTCTTTTGACGGGATACCGCACCTCTCTGCCTTCCCGATGGGCGCGGCAGAGTCCGGAAAGCGGGCATTCCCCGCAGCGGGGCGCTCCCCCCGGGAGGCAGACCGAAGCTCCCAGATCCATCAGCGCCTGATTAAAATCCCCCGGCGCGTGGGCTGGCAGAATCCTCAGCAGTTCCTCCTCGACGCTTCTGCGGACCGACTGCTTCTGCATATCCCGTCCGTCCGCCTGGAGCCTGGAAAAAATCCGCAGCACGTTTCCGTCCACTGCCGGCACCGGAATCCCGTAGGCAATGGAGGCAATGGCCCCCGCCGTATAGCTTCCGATACCGGGAAGCTCCCGAAGAGCCCGGTCATCCGCCGGCAGAATCCCGCCGTACCGCTCCGTTACCGTCACCGCCGCCTTCTGCATATTGCGGACCCGGTTGTAATATCCCAGTCCTTCCCAGAGTTTCAGCAGGCGCTCCTCCGGACAGGCGGCCAGCGCCGGCACATCCGGCAGTTCCTGTACAAACCGGCGGAAGTACGGCTTTACCGCCTCCACCCGGGTCTGCTGAAGCATGATCTCCGACACCCAGATAAAATACGGGTTTCTGTCTTTTCTCCAGGGAAGTTCTCTTTTATTTTCCTGATACCAGCCCAGCAGAGGGCTGACAATTTCTTCCTGCATTCTGTCACCTGCATTCTCAGTCAGCATTCCTTTTTATCATGCCATAAAATCATGAAAAAAGCAAAATAAATATATAAATTTTACGATTTTTCTGGCCTGGGCTGCTGTTCTATGATATTCTGAAGAACAGAAAAGGAGAAAAATCATGACTGCAGACGGTATTATTTTTGATATAGACGGCACTCTGTGGGATTCTACAGAGGTAATCGCCGCCCGCTGGAACCAGCTGTTTGCCGGGGAAGCAGACCTTTGCGGCCTCCGTATTACCGGAGACGATCTGAAGAAACTCTTCGGAAAATTATTAAAGGAGATCGGGGAGATTCTGTTTCAAGGATGCTCGCCCGCCCGCCAGGAAGAGCTTCTGGAAAAATGCTACCGGGCGGAGGAAGAGGTTCTGCGAAGCCATCCGCCCGCTCCCTACGAGGGAGTTCCGGAAACAATCCAAACCCTTGCCCGGCGTTTTCCGCTTTTTATTGTCAGCAACTGTCAGAGCGGCTATATTGAACTTTTTCTGGAAGCTACCGGTCTTGGCCCCTTCTTTTCCGGGCACCTCTGTCCGGGAGATACGGGCCTGCCCAAAGCAGACAATATCCGCATTCTTTCCGAGCGCTTCGGTCTGAAACACGGAGTCTATGTAGGCGATACTGCCCTGGACGAGCGCTCCGCCAAAGCGGCGGGCACGGCTTTTATCTTTGCCTCCTACGGCTTTGGCCGGGCAGAGCATCCGGACCATGTGATCCTCAGTCCCCGGGATCTGCCGGCCCTGTTTGACTGCCGCGGAAAATAGATCTGTGGAATTTCCCGTTTTTTCCCTGCTTACCCGTGACAAAGCAGGAGGAAACATGCTATAATCAAAAAAAACACAGGAGGTGCCACATGGCCAGACCCAAAAATTTTACAAAGCAGATAGAAGCCCTTACAAAAAAGTACGAAGCTCTGGAGAACAAAAAGCTTTCTCTTGCCGATGAGATAAATAAACTTTCCGATGAAGAGGACGAGATTGCGGAACAGATTTCCCAGCTGAAGCTGGAGCAGCTCCAGCAGCTGATGGAGGATAAGCATATCAGCATGGAGGAACTGGCGGACATCATCGAAAACCGATGAAGCTTTGGCCGCGGACTCTTTTCTGAATCCAAATCATACAGGCTGCCATGGTTCCCCGGCATTTTGCCGGAGCCTGTGGCAGCCTGTTTTTTCCGCAGTCCCGAAATCTTCCCGATCTCCTTTCGGACTGCCGTTATACTCCTTCTCTGGTAATCAGAATACAGTTGGGGGTTTCCACTTTCATGGGTTTTCCCTTCATGACCAGTATCTTTTTCTCATAATCCACGGTGAAGGTTGTAATAGAGTTGGACTCATGGTTGACCACCGCGATATGCTTTCCATCCGGGAACATGGCGATATCCTTGGGATATTCGCCGCTGATGGGAAGCGCGAACTCCTTTGTGAGCATGCCGGTCTCCCGGTCTATGCGGAACATGGCCACCGTGTTGTCTCCCGCAGTGGAGGTAAACAGATAGTTTCCGTCCGGTGAGAAGCACATGCCGGAAGCAGCGTCGTGCTTCTGGTCCACATTGTCCGAGGTAGTGCTGACCGTCTGGAGTTTTTCAAATACCGGTGTCTTGCCGCAGCTGTAGGCAAACACGTCCACCGTGTTGGAAAGCTCGTACAGCAGGTAGGCAAAACGTCCGTCCCTGCTGAAGAGCAGCAGCCTGGGCCCGGACTCTCTGGCGCACCGGAGGATATCCACCAGAGACAGCTTGTTGTGGGGGGTGATCCGGTAGATCTTCACCTGATCGATGCCATTGTCCACCGCGCAGATAAATTTATTTTCCGGGGTGGGCACCACACAGTTGACATGAGGCCGGAAGTTCCGCTCCGCCACGCTGCCCAGCCCCTTGTGGAACACGCCGTCCATAACGCTTCCCAGGCGTCCGTCTCTGTGGGTATGTACCACAGTCACTTTTCCGTCGTGGTATCCGCCTACGAACAGGTATTTGCCTGTCTGGTCCACAGACAGATAGCAGCCTCTCATGCCGTCAATCCCTACTTTATTAATAGGAGTCAGGTCGCCGTCCGGCTCCACCTTAAACACCTCCACGCCTTCATCGGCAATGGAATACAGATATTTTCCGTTCAGGGAACGGCAGATATGAGAAGAATTGTTAACCTTTACCACTTTGCGTTCAGTGAGGGTTCCCTCCTCCACATCCAGATCGTACAAATGAATTCCGATACTGCTTCCATGCGTGTAAGTCCCCACATACGCTACATACTTATCCGCCATAATCCGAAATCTCTTTCCTTTCTGAAGTAATCTTTTCAACAATACGTGAGCGCCTCAGCGCCGCGCTTTGTGATAAGTATAGCACGAAAAGCCAGTGCCGACAATGTGTTAATTGCGATTCTTTCCTTCCGGAAATTATACATTGACATATTCTTCCTTTTTCACTAAGATTGACTTTATGAGAAAAAAAACAGAGTATATGATTGATCCCGCATCGGCGGGTATTTCTGCCGGCATGTATCTTCGGCAGCGGGGCTTTTCCCGGCATATAATGACCTGGCTGAAGGACGGCGGACGCATTCTTGTCAATGAAACGCCGGTCTTTGCCAACTATATCCTCCGGCCGGGCGACCGGCTCACCGCGGTGTTTCCGCCTCCCCGGCAGGGAGCCGTGGAAGCCGCTCCGGTAAATTTTTCCCTGGTCTACGAAGACGAAGACCTGCTGGTGGTCAATAAGCCTCCCGGCATTCCGGTTCATCCCTCCCCCGGACATCCTCAGGGGACGCTGGCCAACGGACTGGCCTGGTATTTTCAGCAGAAGGGAGAACCCTTTGTGTTCCACTGCGTCAACCGGCTGGACCGGGATACCAGCGGCCTGCTGATCGCGGCCCTGCACCCCTTAAGCGCCTCTCTGCTGTCGGGGAACATGGCAAAGCGGAAAATCTCCCGGACCTACCGGGCTCTGGCTGAAGGACAGACAGATGCCTTCGGCACTATCCGCGCCCCTATCGGGCGGAAACCCGGCTCCATCATCCAGCGTCAGATTGACCCGGAACACGGCGCCCCGGCGGTGACTCACTACCGAACCCTTGCCTGGGGAGAAGGATTTTCCTACATTGAACTGCATCTGGAAACCGGCCGCACCCACCAGATCCGGGTGCACATGGCTTCCATCGGCCATCCGCTGCTGGGAGACAGCCTGTATCATCCGGACAGCGCCTTTCCCATGGCCCGCCAGGCTCTTCACTCCTTTGCCCTGGAATTTACCCACCCTATTACAGAAAAAGCGATGCGTTTTACCGCACCGCTTCCCCTTGATATGCAGGCCTGGCTGAACCGGGCCTGAAACGTTTCACACTGCCCGGATCCTTGGCACTTCATCAATGTGGAGATATTTGCTGATACATTTTACCAGCAGATCGTGATCCGCCACATGGTTGGCCCCCGCGGCCGCAATGGCGCCCACTACCCCCACATCCTCCACACGGATAGGGAATCCGCCGCCGCAGTCGGCATAAATCCGGGAATCCAGCCCCATATCTCCCAGGGTTTCCTGATTCTGCCGCAGCAGCATGTGGAGATGAAGGCTGCTGGTTTCCATATGGGTCACCACATTCAGCTTCCGGTCCGCCAGAGCGTCCGTATAGGGGGTGATCCCGTCAAAGGCGAACTGATATACCGTCTGTCCGCTGTTCAGGCGGATCTTTAAAACCACAGGGGTATTGCGCCTCCGGGCTTCCATAACAATAATATTGCCCAGTTCCCAGGCGTCCCCATGGGTAAAATGGGAGAACTGAAGGATCTCTTCCTGCATCTCCAGCACTTTTAACAATTCCTCAATCGTCATACTCTCACCTTCCTGCTCATTCTGGTATTGGCATTATCAGTTTAGCATCTCAGCCCCGGAAAGTCAAACCGCGGCCCGGCCCGGAACCATTGACTTTACAGAAAAAACTGTATAAAATGAAAACGTTCCGGCAGTTGTCCAAAGCTGTCAAAGTCACTGAAAAAATCAATGCATATACAGGAGGATTTCCATGGAAAAAATCGCCAGCTTTACGATTGACCACATAAAACTGCAGCCCGGCGTGTACGTATCCCGCAAGGACCGCATCGGCGCCGAAACGGTCACCACCTTTGACCTGCGCATGACCTCTCCCAACGAAGAACCGGTAATGAACACTGCGGAGATGCACGCCATAGAGCACCTGGGGGCCACTTATCTTCGAAACGACCCGGAGTTCGGAGAAAAAATCGTCTACTTCGGCCCCATGGGCTGCCGCACCGGATTTTATCTTCTGATAGCAGGCGACTATACCTCCGAAGAGATTCTGCCTCTGGTGACCCGCACCTACGAGTTCATCCGGGATTATCAGGGCGAAATTCCCGGAGCTTCCGCCAAAGACTGCGGCAATTATCTGGATATGAATCTGAACATGGCCCACTATCTGGCCGGACGGTATCTGGATCAGGTGCTGCTGCATATCACCCCGGACCGGCTGGTGTATCCCTGCTAAAAACAGGACGGCGCCTGCCAGGGCAGGCGCCGGTTCGCACAGCTGTATCTTTTGCGGATCAGTCCGCGTATCCGTTGGGATTTTTGCTCTGCCAGTTCCAGGAATCCGCGCACATTTCTTCAATGCCGTACTGGGCTTCCCAGCCCAGCTCTTCTTTTGCCTTGTCACATTTGGCGTAGCAGACGGCAATATCTCCCGGACGGCGGCCCTGGATTTCGTAGGGCAGTTCATGGCCGCAGGCTTTCTCAAAGGCATGAATCACATCCAGCACGCTGTAGCCTTTTCCGGTTCCAAGGTTATAGATGGAAACCCCTTCTCTGTCCGCCAGCTTCTGAATGGCTTTTACATGGCCTTTGGCAAGATCCACCACATGAATATAATCTCTGACCCCGGTACCGTCGGGAGTATCATAGTCATTTCCAAACACGTTAATCTTCGGCAGTTTGCCGATGGCTACCTGTGCCACGTAGGGCAGCAGATTGTTGGGAATTCCCTTGGGATCTTCGCCGATCAGACCGCTCTTATGGGCGCCGATGGGATTAAAGTACCGCAGAAGGATCACGTTCCACTCCGGATCCGCCGTGTGGATATCCGTCAGCACCTGTTCCAGCATGGATTTTGTCCAGCCGTAGGGATTGGTACAGGTTCCTTTGGGACAATTTTCGGTGATGGGAATCTCCGCGGGATCTCCGTACACCGTGGCGGAGGAACTGAAGATAATGTTTTTGACGCCGTGATTCCTCATCTCATCACAGAGAATCAGAGTACCGGCCATATTGTTGTAGTAATATTCAATGGGCTTGCGGACAGATTCTCCCACCGCCTTCAGGCCTGCGAAATGGATCACCGCATCGATCTTCTCCTGATCAAAAATCTTCTTTACCCCTTCCCGGTCCAGCATATCTGTCTCATAAAAGGTGAGCTTCTTCCCTGTAATGTCCTCCACGCGGTCCAGGGCCTTTTTGCTGGAATTATAAAGATTGTCCATAACCACAACCTCATAGCCTTCATTTAACAGTTCCACACAGGTGTGGCTTCCGATATATCCGGCGCCACCGGTCACTAAAATTCTCATGGCTTATTGTCCTCCTTCAATTATGAACCTGCAAGCCGGGCTGCCTGCCCATGCCGGTACTTTTTCCTAGATTATAATCCAGCAATTTCTCCTTGGCAAGGGGGTGGGTAAAATTTTACTAAAATTTTTACTTCCTACATTCCAAAATCTATAGCGTACCGAGAACAGCCTCAGAAATCCTCTTCCAGCAAGGCCTGTACCGCCGGGAACATGGCCACGCTGCGCCGCAGGATCCCCTGCATGCAGGCAATGGCAATGCCGTAGTTCGTCATGGGAACTCCCTGATCCGCCGCAGTCTTCAGCCGGTACTGCATCTCCCGTTCATTGAGGGTGCATCCCCCGCAGTGGATCACCAGCCGGAACCCGGAAAGATCTTCCGGGAACTCCCGGCCGGAGGTAAACACAAACTCCGGCTTTGCACAGGTATATTTCCGGATCATAGCCGGAAGTTTTTCTGTGCCGATATCCCCGCACTGGCGGTGGTGGGTGCAGCCCTCGGCAATGAGAACCCGATCCCCGGTCCGGAGCTTTTTCAATTCCGCCGCCCCCGCCGCGGCCTGGAAAAGATTCCCCTTATAGCGGGCAAAAAGAATGGAAAAGGAAGTCAGGGGAATCTCCGGGGGTGTCGCCGCAGCCACTTTTCCGAAAACCTGGCTGTCCGTGATCACCAGGGCAGGCCTCTTCTTCAGCTCTGCCAGGGTGTTCGCCAGTTCATCCTCCTTCACCATCACCGCCCGGGCCCCGGCGTCCAGGATATCCCGGATGGCCTGCTGCTGGGGCAGGATCAGCCGGCCCTTGGGGGCTGCCTTGTCAATGGGAATCACCAGCACCACAAAATCTGAAGGCTTTATAAGATCTGCCACTAAATGCCTCTCCTGCTCCTTCTGTCCCGCAAGACTCCCGATCTCCTCTTTCAGTTCCCGGATCCGCCAGTTGTCCCTGGCGCTGACCAGCAGGAATTTTCCTTCCTGCTCTGCTGTCCGCCCCAGTGCTTCCTGCTGCTCCCGATCCAGAAGATCCGCTTTATTAAACGCAATCAGATACGGGATTTCTTTCTCCCGGAACAGCTCCAGCAGAACCTTTTCCGACGGCCCGAGGCCCTCCCCGGCGTCCGCCACCAGCACGGCCGCATCCACCCGGTTCAGCTCCTGCCGGGCCTTCCGCACCCGCAGTTCTCCCAGATCTCCCTCATCGTCCATGCCGGGGGTATCCACAATCACCACCGGCCCCAGGGGCAGCAGCTCCATGGCCTTGCGCACCGGGTCTGTGGTGGTACCTTTTACTTCGGAAACCACTGCCAGATCCTGGCCGGTAACACAGTTCACCAGACTGGATTTCCCCACATTTCTTCTCCCGAAAAAGCCGATATGCAGCCGCTCTCCGGAAGGCGTATCATTCATTCCCATATTTCTATCACCTCTCCCCATAGCCCAAATGCTTCAGGAAACCCTCCAGACCTTCCATAATATCATTATAGGTAGTCTCGAAATCCCCGGTATACCAGGGATCCGCAATATCCCTGGGGTGATGGCTGAAATCCAGCAGCAGATGAAGTTTATGCTCCGGATCCCGCCGGACAATGGCCATCATGTTCCGCAGATTCCAGGCATCCATGCCGATGAGGTAGTCGTATTTCCGGTAATCCTCCGCGCGCATGCGCACCGCCCGTTTCTCGGAGCAGGAAATTCCCAGCTCCGCCAGCTTTTTCCTGGTGCCCCGATGAACCGGATTGCCGATTTCCTCGGAGCTGGTAGCGGCGGACGCAATATAAAAATCATCGGCGATGCCCCGCCGGCGGACCATGTCCTTTAACAGGAACTCCGCCATGGGGGAACGGCAGATGTTGCCGTGGCACACGAAAAGTATTCTTACCATCTATTCAAAACTCCTTGAAAGTACTGTGTTTTCTTGATTTTCGGGCATTTTCCCCAGCTCAACTTTCACCCTGCTCCTTGGCATTTCGTGGCATAAATTCGCATATCTTTTCCCTCAAAAGTAGTACAAAAAGTAGTAAATTGAGGGGCAAGTCTGCGTTTTACTACTCGCCATTTGCAACCCTTTTCAATTCCTCTTTTGCGTCGTCATATCCCAAATGGGTGTAGGTATTCAACGTGACGCCAATATCAGAATGGCCCATCAAATATTGTAGGGTCTTAGGGTTCATGCCGCTTTTCGCCATGTTGGAGCAAAAGGTGTGTCGGCAGACATGGGGTGTGACTTTCGGCATTTGCACTTTGTAGATGCTGTTATACTTCTGGCAAATATGCTGGAAATACTTTTCCCAATGGAGCGCCACCATCGGCATACCATTCTTATCTAAATAGAGGAAGCCACATTTCCCGCCGATCATTGGCTCACTTTGGGGCTTCGGCCTATTTTGGATAATGCGCTGGAAGCACTCATAAACATCTTCCGTCATGGGTATTTCTCTTGTGCCGCAAGTCGTTTTGGTATCTTCAATCACATATTCCATATTGCGCTTACGCTGCAACTGGTGATCGACGATGAGCTTACGATTTTTCAAATCAACATCTGCCAGTGTCAAACCGACAAATTCAGAAATCCGAAGCCCTGTCTTAAATAAAATATAGATACCATCATAATACCTGCAAAAGTGCTTATCTTCTTTTACAAATTGCAGGAACGCCCGTTCTTGTTTTCTTGTAATAGCCTCTCTTGTCACGCTGTCATTCACAACAACAGTGGCAAGCTGAAATTCAAACGGATTTTTGCGAATCAAATCATCGTCAACCGCCATCTGAAACGCTGGCCTGACAACCCCTCTTACAGAATGGATTGTGCTATATCCACGGCCATCTTTTTGCAGCTTAATCAGCCAGCATTTGGCGTCGGATAATTTCACCCGGTCAATTCTCCTTTTCCCAAATTCCTCTTTTTTGATAATGTTGAGGACAAAGTTGTAATTGGCCTCTGTGTTATGCCGCACCCCTGTTTTCTGCAAGAGATATTTTTGAACCAGCTCAATAACCGTCATTTCACCGCCACGGGGAACGATCTGATCGTCAATATCCTTTAAGATCATTCGCTCCTTTTCCCGCAAGGAAATGTCATCCCGTTTTCCTGCCGGTGTCTTATCGGTTTTTTCTAATTTCCAGCTATAAACAAATTGCTGCTTGCCGGTTGCGTCAATGTATTTGAAAGCGTACCGTCCATCTTTGCGTTGGCTCTCTCCATTGCGAAGAATGCGATTTTTGTTATCGCGTCTTTTTCCGCTCATTTCGATGCTCCTTTCGTATCGCACAAAAAGAGCCTCAACAACGATATAGTGTTAGTATATCATAGTCGAAGCTCATTTTCTACATCAAGCAGCACCCGCAACAGAGATATGCCAATATGAATGTTCGGTGATGCTACTCACCCATAGTTCACCTACAACCGCAAAATTATAATGCGGTCATTTCTTCTAAGTAATCCTCAAATCGCCTCCGTTTAATAAGGATTTTCACCCCGTTCTGAATAACAAAACCAGAGTTTATATTATCAGCGACAATCTGCCGCAGCTTCTTTTCTCCAATGTTAAAATACTCCGATGCTTCGTCAATGGTAAGGCAAAACTTATCTTTTACCTGTACCCGTGTTTTGCCGTCCATTCTGATCTCTCCCTTTCATTGTAAAATCAAAATGAAATGGGCAGTACGGACGGCTGTTGACGCAGCTCCACGGGAATTTCACCCCCGCGTGGTTCTCACGCGGCCCTACCTATTGCCTGCGACGCTTTTAACGCTCGGACTTGGAAGCCCCGGAAAAAGACGGAGCTTCGTTTAGCTATAAGGGAGTATCATTATCGCAATACCGCTGTTTAAGAGCTGCCTTGCCCTCGGCCCGGTGGTTCTCGCTCTCTCATAGGATATGAGGTCATGGCGCACCACGCCGACGCGGAAATTGCAGAATGTGTCCGCTGCCCTATGATGCGCCGCCGTTATCTTGCGGGCATATTTGTCAAGGAGCTGTCAGGGGCCACCCGGAGAAATGCCGGATCGCGGAAAGGGTAAGACGTTCCGTGCTGCCGGGGGCCACTCGTCAAATCTCTTGTTTGACGATGGAATGAATGAGCTTGATTTCCAGTCGGCGCTTCATGTACTCGTCCACGCACACATGGGGATAGCCGTCCTCGTCATAGAGCGTCCGGGTGCAGAGCTTAAATATGTAGCCCTCGTAGTACCTCAACACTTGCTCCATAGCCTCGGCGTCCCCAGCATGGGCGGCCTCAATTACCGAAAGGGGCAGAAGCTCCCTGCCGTTGAATGTGGGTTGCTTCATCCGCGTTACCTCCCTCCCGGCATAAGCGCCATTAACTTGATACGCAGCTCTTTCAGAGTGCTTGTCCTGTGGCGCTGGACGGCGCTACGGGACATCCCAATGAGGCTGCCGATCTCACTGTCTGCCATATCCAGAACACAGTGCAGGATCAAAATGCTTTGCTCCTGTTCCGGCAGGCTGGCAAAGGCGTCGGCCACAAGCTCATTGTCGATCAGCAGGTCATAACCGTGCGACGAAAAAACGTAGCTGTCGCTGGGGTAATGATCTACCGTGGCGAGCTTGTCTAATTCCGCCTGCGTCAGAGCTTCCAGCGACTTTTCACGGTTCCGCTGCCGCGCCTGTTCCCGCAGATAGTTCTTGGCCTCATTCCGCAGTACCACTTTGCAATAGGCGTCAAAGCGGTGCTGTCTGCCATAATTACGGGGGATAGTTTCCATCTTCTCACCCCCTTTCTGTTGGGGGATTAGGTGGTTCTCTCCCTTTCCGCCAAAATGACACCGGCGAGCCTTTTTACTACCCGCAAAAAGCTTCTTTTTCCATAAAAACTTGAAAAAGGTTTTTGTCCGAATGCCAGACCGCAGGAAACGACAAAATTCGCCCGGCAGGTCGTAGACCCACCGGGCGAATGTAAAAGCGATATGAAGTTTAATTACATAGTATAGTTCATACTGATGGCCGGGGCTGTCCCATGCAGGGGATGGGCTTTTTTTGAGAAGTTATTCCGTGGAAAAGCAGGTGGTATCAGCATGGCGGCTCCCTCCGTGGGCCGCCGATCTATGCCGGGCAAAAGAGAAGCAGCGGCCTTGATTTCTCAAAACCGCCGCTGGGATATGCGGAGTAAGCGCACGAAATCAACCTGCCCGGCAACGGTTTTTTTCTTTCCCCGTCGGGCGGAGCAGGCTCACTTCTTATGATTTTCAGATTTGTACTTTTGCTATTGCGCTATGATATGCTTCCTCAATAGAAGCAAGGTATCGTTCTCGGAATGCTGTTACAGCAGTTTTATCCGAAGTCACAAAATATCCTCGTGGTGTTTTTTCAATCACGCCATGCTGTTGTAGTTCCCGGAATGCTTTTCTAAGGGTTTCCGGGCTGCTCCCAGCCTTTTTTGCAATCTCTATGTATGAAGGCAGTTTGGCCCCCAGCGCATACTCTCCGCGCAAAATGCGAAAAAATATCTCATTGGCAAGGCGCTGATACACTTTTTCCCGCACATCAATATCCCAGCCCATATAATGCCTCCTTATCCAACCGCTTCGATTACAACAGTTTTGACGTGTGTGTCAGCGCAGATGCTATCAAAAGAAAAGAGCCGATAGTCCGTGTGCCTGATGGCTACGGGTTATCGGCTCTGCGTCTGTGCGTCTGGCTCTTTGATAACGGTTATATTGAATTGTTTTACATGGATCAAGGTTTCTTGCCTACATTTCGGACAGAATAGCGGGAAGTTTTTGAGTTCCGTATCTTTCCGTATCTTTAATCTTGTTTTATTTCCACAAACGGGACATAATACCCAGTTTTCTTTATCCATCTTCTATTACAGCCCCCTTATCCTATTATTACTTACAATAAGAGGGTCTGAATTACTACAATTTCTTCGGCTTCGCACATTGCATAGTCGATTGTATTTGCAGGGTAATCATTGGCATACTGTTTTGCTTTTTCCATTGTAATGTCGTCTACAATAATATGTCCGCATTTAGAACACTTTCTCGCGGGAGTATTTGTTACAGTTTTCAGAACACCATTACTTTCAATCTCAATATTGGTGTATGTGGAAATCACCTTGCCGCCACATTTTTTACACTTCGGTATAAACATAGATTGACCTCCTTTCCAGTTGGTATTGCCATCTTCTATCTTTGTTTACGATAGAAAATAACAGCAATGTGATATGAAACAAATTGAATAATACAACTTGCAAAGATGCAGGCAAATGCAAAAAGTTCCTTATTCGATTGTGCAAAGTCAATGACACCAGATAATGCAGATACAAAAGAGGGTAATACCACCAACAACATTACAACTGCAAAAGGAATGAAAGACCATAACTTTGCTTTGGTGTACCCCATTTTGAAAAATAACGGCATTTGTATTCCTGTTATTGTAGAGGAAACTAAAAACGACAAACCCAATCCAAGCATTATATCAGGCACATCGAAGATAGCTTTTCGACACAGCACGAAGCCGAGATACAGAATAATAATTGCAACCATACCGGCGAGGTAATTCAGAAACACAAAGGTATATCGTCCAAGAACAACCTCATTCAAACTCACGCAAACAGAACCATATAAACGGTCAAGATGATTTTTTTCCTGTATGGCAAAAATGTTAGTAGCCATCAATGCGATAAACCATGCGCCCGTAATGCATAACACAGTAATGGATGAGCCTATAAGTCCGAACAATAAAATCACCGCAACCAATGAAAAATATGAAATTGCTTGTGATTTCATTATAAAAAAATCCAGCTTTGTAATTCTCGCAACCCCTGTCATGCCTTTGTACCTCCCTTGCCAATGCAGATAATAATGTCATCAATAGTTGCGGTATCAAGAACGCAATGTTTGTATTGGACTGCCGCATTTGCAGTTATAAGACCTTCAAACCCCATAGCTGTTTTGCGTAATCCCAAAATATTTTTTTCGAGATCGGCTGTAAGATCGCAGGGTTTCCCTTTAATGAGGCGGTAACTGCTTAACAAATCTTCCATACTACCTGTAAAAATCATATTGCCTCGATTGATGAGGGTGATATAGTCAGCTACGCGCTCCAAATCGGTAGTAATATGTGTTGAGAACAGCACACTTCTTTGACCATCTCTGATATAGTCTTGCAGAATTTCCAAAAACTCATCTCGAGTAAGGGGATCAAGTCCACTTGTAGGCTCATCGAGTATTAGCAACTTGGCATCATGAGAAAACGCACACGCAAGCATTAGCTTCATCTGCATACCGCGTGATAACTCGCCAACCTTTTTATTTAGCGGCAAGTTAAAGCGTTTAACCATATCGTTAAAAGTATCATGTCGCCAGTCATTGTAAAAAATAGATACTGCTTTTTCTGTATCTTTTACTGTCCAGCTATCCACATAAAAAATGCTATCAAAAACAACACCAATATCCTGCTTTATTTCTTTTTCACTAACTACATTATCTTTACCAAAAACCAAAATCTTGCCAGTATCTTTTTCAAGCATATTGAGAATAAGTTGAATTGTTGTTGTTTTTCCTGCTCCATTCGGCCCAACAAGCCCCATAATATACCCTTGCGGCAACGTGAAGCTAATATTATTCAGCGAGAAATCACGAAAACTCTTGCATACATTTTTTAATTCTAAACATTGTTCACTCATGGTTTACCTCCAATAAAAGCCGTAGTAGCTTAACAAGTTCTTCATCGGTCATAGAAGCTCGTTCAGCCGCTAATATTGCACTGTTAAGATTTTTCTCTACCTCCTGTATTAGCTGTTCCCGAATGAGATTTGAACCACTTGACATTACAAAGAAGCCTTTACCTTGACGACTTGTAATAAAGCCTTCTTCCTCTAACTCGTTGTAGGCTCGCGTAGTAGTCAATACACTTATTTTCAAATCCTTTGCCAACTGTCGAAGTGATGGCAGCATTTCATCTTCCGCAAGCTCACCCGACAAAATTTGTTCCTTTATTTGCTCCTTTATCTGTGCATAAATTGGCAAGTCTGAACTGTTGGATATTACAATGTGCAAATAATCACCCCCAAACTGTACTTCTCTATACATATACAGTATATTCAGAAATAACGCTTCTGTCAATAGCAACAAAATGGGAAATTATGTCCATTCCTTCAATGGAAAAGTAGAACAGTAAAATGTAGCTGGGAAAACAATCATGGCTAACAGGCCCATAGGAAATGCAACAAAATATGAATAATAAAGTTTAACTTACCTGCATATAACAACATTCCATCGAGATACTATGAACTATACAATGTAAATGGGTGATGTTATATGGCGAAAGTTGAAGATTGCCCCGGCTTTGAAACTTTCGGCGCGGATGTGAAAGCTGCGCGGAAAGCAAAGCACCTGACGCGCAAGGTGCTGGCCGAAATAGTGGGAATTGAATGGCGCTATCTTGCCAATATTGAAAATAAAGGCACACTCCCCAGCCTCCCGGTTGTGATCCAGCTTATCAAAGTCTGCGGGCTTCCCGTGGAGCAGTATTTCAACCCGGAAATCATACGAGGGGACAGCGAACAGCGGCAGCGGGTCAGCCACAAGCTGAAACTTTGCCCGGAACACTATTTACCAGTCATTGAGGGCGCAATCGACGGGGCGCTGAAAATTGAACAATCAGCGAAAGAAACGGGGGATGTGTGAAAACATCCTCCGTTTTCCATTTTGCAGGAGGGCCGCAAGGCCCTCTTATTTTTTTGCGCTTTTTTCAGAGAAATACCGTATTTTGCGGGTAGTTGGACGTGTTGGGAGCGTCTTATTTGCGGAGAAGAAGAAACGTAGCAAGCATAGGAAGTGTAGCCACACTTCCGAAAACCGGCCCGCCTCTGTCCCTGCGGGCCGTGGCCGGTTGCTTGTTGGGGAAAGCCCCAAACCCCTGTTCAGAAAGGACGGTGAATGAATGGCAAACCGAACACGAAACATTGTGCTGCGCGTCCCTGTGACGCCGGAAGAACGGGCCTTGATCCAGCAGAAAATGGCCCAGCTCCACACGAAGAACTTTTCCGCCTATGCCCGGAAAATGCTCATTGACGGGTATATCGTCCACATGGACACCAGCGACATCCGGGCGCAGACCGCCGAGCTGCAAAAGATCGGCGTCAATGTCAATCAGATTGCCCGTCGTATCAACAGTACCGGGACTGTGTACGCGCAGGACATTGAGGACATCAAAGGGGCGCTGGCGAAGATATGGCAGTTACAAAGATACATCCTATCAAGTCAACGCTGAAAAAGGCGCTGGACTACATCGAGAACCCGGACAAGACCGAGGACAAAATGCTGGTGTCCTCTTTTGGCTGCTCCTATGAAACAGCGGACATAGAATTTGAAATGCTGCTGGCGCAGGCCATCCAGAAAGGCAATAATCTGGCCCACCATCTGATCCAATCCTTTTCCCCCGGCGAGGCCACGCCGGAACAGGCCCATGAGATCGGCAAGCAGCTTGCCGACGAAGTGCTGCAAGGCAAATACTCCTATGTGCTGACAACCCACATCGACAAGGGCCACGTCCACAATCACCTGATTTTCTGTGCCGTGGATATGGTGAACCACCGCAAGTACAATTCCAATCGGCAGAGCTACGCCTATATCCGGCGCACCAGTGACCGGCTGTGCCGGGAAAACGGTCTGTCGGTGGTACAGCCCAGCCGAGATAAGGGTAAGAGCTATGCGGAATGGGATGCCGGGCGCAAGGGCAAGAGCTGGAAAGCCAAACTGAAAGCTGCCATCGACGCCGTAATCCCGCAGGCCAAAGACTTTGACGATTTTCTCCGGCTCATGGCGGCGCAGGGCTATGAGATCAAGCAGGGCAAATTTATTTCGTTCCGCGCCCCCGGACAGGAACGCTTCACCCGCTGCAAGACGCTGGGCGAGAACTACACCGAGGAAGCCATCACCAGACGGATCAAGGGGCTGGCCGTGGACAGAGGCCCGAACCGGCAGCGCAAGGGTATCACCCTGCGGATCGACTTGGAGAACAACATCAAGGCCCAGCAGAGCGCGGGCTATGCACGTTGGGCGAAGCTCGAAAATTTGAAGCAGGCCGCAAAGACAGTGAACTTCCTTACCGAGCATGGCATAGAGCAATATGCCGAGCTGGAAAGCAAGGTTATGGAGATCAGCGCGGCCAACGACGAGGCGGCTGCGGCCCTCAAAGATGTGGAACATCGTCTTGGGGACATGGCAGTGCTGATAAAGAACCTCACCACCTACAAGCAGCTCCGGCCCGTGGTGCTGGAATACCGCAAGGCCAAAGACAAGGCCGCGTTCCGACGCGAACATGAAAGCCAGCTCATTTTGTACGAAGCTGCGGCAAAGGCCATCAAGGACGCCGGGATCACAAGGCTGCCCGATCTGGCCGCCCTGAAAGCCGAGTACCGGGAGCTGGACAAGCAGAAAGCGCGGCTGTACGAACAGTACGGCGAAGCCAAGCGAGAGCTGAAAGAATACGGCATTATCAAGCAGAATGTAGACAGCATTTTGCGGGTGACGCCGGGAAAGGAACAGGCACAAGAGCTATGAGCATACCGAGAATGAATTACCCTCAATACCGCAAGGCCCGGAAGCTGACGCATGAGTGCTGCAACTACTGTGACGGGAACTGCCTCTTGCTGGACGACGGCGAGGAATGTGTGTGCGTCCAGAGCATTTCCTATTCGCTGCTGTGCCGGTGGTTTCGGGCCGCCGTCCTCCCGCTGGACGCGGCCCTGTACGCCGAGATCAGCAAGAGCCGGGACGAGGTGAAACGCTGCGCCGTATGCGGAGCCGTGTTCACGCCGAAATCCAACCGGGCGAAATACTGCCCGGATTGCGCGGTGCGGATGCGCCGGAAGCAAGAGGCCGAAAGGCAGCGGAAAAGATATTACGAGTTTTTGCAAATAGATAAGTAGTGTGATAATTACTATTTCAAAATACTTATTTAGAAAGTTTCTACATTGATTGTAGATGACAAAGTTTTCTTTTCTTTATATAATAAAAATAATCCTATTGTTTTTGGCAAATTGAGAGGTGTTATGATGTATATTGATTTTATCAAAAATAAATATCCTGACATTCCAGATATTGATCGGCAGGCGTACATAGACAGAGATAAGAAGGCCTTGATTAGTATTGTTCAAGAGAAAATCGCTCAAAACGCAGAGGAGATTGTAGAACGCTGGTATAAGTTAAGCGACATTGGATTTCTCCCTCAGGAAGAAAAATTTTTGGATCTTCTGAAAGAAGCAGAGCAACTATATAGTTTTGGTTTTTATACGGGAACAATTGCAGTTGTTGGAATTGCTTGCGAAGAATACTGTAGATATTTAGTAGCAAAACATAAACTTGCAGATGTAAAAACTCAAGAAAAGCGAATAGACAAGTTGTATCAAGACGGAGTAATTACAAGCGACATAAAAGATGCACTACATACTGTTCGAAAATTGAGAAACGATTGCATGCACTACAATATTTCCTTTAAGCAGTTAGACGAAAACGAGTTAGAGCAACACGCCTTTGATATGATTGTCCAGTACAAAGCTTGCTTACATCCGTTAGCAATTAAAGTGGATGATAGAAGCGAGGAAGATCTTATTGCGGATTTTGTTAAGGCAAAAAAATCAAATTTAAGAGAATATCTTTACAAACATAGAAATATTTTGCACCAAACAAAAGACATCAATCTGCAAATTAGCCCCAATGTGGAAAACATGATTTTTGTATCAGTTTACTATATTGGCGAAATAGACATTTCAGAGCACTTCCACGAGATGACATTGATTGATCTAAATAATCCTTATCCAGTTGTGGTTGATTTAACATTGCCACAATGCGAAATGATAAAAAATCTAAAGCTAAAAGAAGGCAACCTGATTACAGCCACCCTAACTTCAGCAGTTTCGAGTATTGGTCAAACAGAAGAATGGTTGTTATTGAAAATAGATGATATTTCTCGAATGATATATAATTTGGAAGATATTTTTCCCTCGTGAGAAATTATTTGTTTGCCCATAACGAGGTTAACCATCTACGCATTTAGGAGGCAAAAAGCCCACAGAAATTAAGGCTTTTCGGCGTTGGTCGGTGGGGTGGCAGAATGATTTATCAAATCCCTGTCGGAACGGGCTTTGAAATGCGTAGGAAAATGTTTCCGGCGCTGGTTTTCCTGCCGGTTCTGTGGTATGCTGGAATAAGACAAAAAACGACAGGAGTTGACACGATGGCCGAACAGGAAATGTTGCTGGACACTGATACCATCAGGGCCGCCGTCGCCGGTGAGAAGTGGACCAAAGAAAAGGTAATCGAACACTACACCCCCATGATCGACGAGCTGGCCGTTGACGAAGATATGAAGCAGCACCTTATTTTGAAACTGCTGGAAGAACTGCCAAACTTCCCGATGGGGCAGGCATAAGAAAAAGAGCGCCGGACGCAGAGGCCATGTAGCCCCCGCGCCCGGCGCTCTTTTTATTGGAACATGGCCTATTTTTCTGGTATAATAAAAGAAAAAATAACTTAGCTGGGAGATATATCTATGGGGAAAAGTGTGTTTTCTTTGCTTCGTTCCAAAGAAATAATTGCAATTTTAGATGGGGATAAAGAATTTGGTGATATGACCTTTGAAGATAAATACGGAAATGAAAAAAACATCAAAATTGCCATGCCATATCTTAGTGGGCCAGCTATATGCGAAATTTCCTCCCTTTTTGGGCTACCCTCAACTTATTCATGGTCGGGTGGTGCATTAAGTCGTTGGCAATATTTCGATCAAGTCATGGATTTTTGTATTAAGCAAAATAGAATGTCCGATTTTCTTGCTTACATATTTTCCAAAGATAAATTTGTTGAAGCGTTAAAAGGTCTATCGCCAGAAGATATTGAGGAAGCGTATCGAACTATTGTGCAGAAAATCTTAGAGCAGATTAACAGTATTCTATATTTCGGCGGCAATGAACTCCGTGTAGTTGGCAACTCATATCAAATTGGGCAAATTGGTAAGGTTGTTACCGTTGCTGCGCCAACAGTAAAGGTTATAGACCGTGCTTACATAAAAGATTTAGCTGAAAGAGCCAACAAAGACATTGATGATGGAAATTTTGATAGTGCAATAACAAAAGCTCGCACAATACTTGAAGAAACATTTTGCTATGTCATTGAGAAAAAGGGAGAAGTGCCATCAGATAGCGGTGATATTGGAAAACTTTACGGTCAGGTAAAAGCTCTATATAATATGCACGCGCACAAAGATTTGGATAGGCGTATAAACACTTTACTTTCCGGTTTGGAAAAAATAATTTCTGCAATCGCAGAAATGCGAAATAAAGAAAGTGATTCGCATGGTGTTGGTAGCAAGCGCATTGGTATAGCAGATTATCATACGCGGCTTTTTGTCAATTCAGCAATCGCAATGGCAGATTTTATTTTATCTGTCTATCTCAATACAAAGCATAATGAATAATCAATTAAATAGGTAATTGCGAAACAAGGTCGCAATCCTGATTAAAAATGCGGTAGGAA
>ERZ1643247.331-NODE-331-length-58839-cov-14.128011_pt1 | contig 58839 bp, 49 predicted proteins | sample MGYA00579264_ERZ1643247 | MGnify/ENA primary metagenome ERZ1643247 (study PRJEB29033, sample SAMEA4952262) | chicken gut metagenome | biome: Broiler Chicken; feature: Gastrointestinal Tract; material: Caecum | place: Ireland | collected 2018 | study: Broiler... | reverse complement strand
AAGAGTAGTAAAAGTAAAAATATTTGCTATATAGACTCTACGTCCAATATCTGTTTAATCTGAATAAGCGAAATGCCGGCGGCAGGTCCCGGGAAGAAGGGGCAGGGCGGTAAAGCGGTGTGGATATATGAAGAAGACAGGACACAGGCTGGGTGCGAATTGCACTTGAGCCTGTGTTTTTTTGTGCGATGGGTCCGGCGGCCGCGGCGCTGCGGACCGGACGCGGTATCGCGGCGGACAGGGGGAGAGAATTTTTCCCTGTCCGATCATTAGAGAGAAGAAGGGAAGCCATATGGAAAAATTATCACAGACAAGGGCGCCGATCTACGAGGCGCTGGAGCGTTTCAGAAGGAACAGAGTCGTGCCATTTGACGTGCCGGGGCATAAGCACGGAAGAGGAAACCCGGAACTGGTCGAACTCCTGGGCGAGAGGTGTGTCAGTATTGACGTTAACTCTATGAAACCGCTGGATAACCTCTGCCATCCGGTATCCGTGATCAAAGAGGCGGAAGAGCTGGCAGCGGACGCGTTCGGCGCGGAACATGCATTCCTCATGGTGGGCGGCACGACCTCCGCGGTTCAGACTATGGTGCTGGCTTGCTGCAAAAAAGGAGATAAGATCATCCTGCCGAGAAATGTCCACCGGAGCGTGATCAATGCAATGGTGCTCTGCGGGGCAAAGCCCATCTATGTGAACCCGGATGTAGATAAGTCGCTGGGGATCTCGCTGGGAATGAAACGGGCTGACGTGGAGGCGGCGATCAGAGAAAACCCGGACGCGGTGGCAGTGTTCGTCAATAATCCGACGTATTACGGGATCTGTTCCGACCTGAGAGCGATCGTGAAGATGGCGCATGAAAAAGGAATGAAAGTCCTGGCGGATGAAGCCCACGGAACACATTTCTATTTCGGAAGGGAACTGCCGGTTTCGGCAATGGAAGCGGGGGCGGACATTGCGTCTGTGAGCATGCATAAATCAGGGGGGAGCCTGACTCAGAGCTCTTTCCTTCTGACAGGGAAAAACATGAATCCCGGTTATATCCGCCAGATCATCAACCTGACCCAGACTACGAGCGCATCTTATCTGCTGCTCTCCAGTCTGGACATCTCCAGGAGGAACCTGGCGCTCAGAGGAGAGGCGTCATTTAAAATGGTGACAGACCTGGCGGAATATGCAAGGGAAGAGATCAACAAGATCGGCGACTACTATGCATTCGGGCGTGAGATGGTCAACGGAGACAGCATTTTTGATTTCGACCCGACAAAGCTCTCGATCCATACGCTGGATATCGGTCTTGCGGGGATCGAGGTGTATGACATCCTGCGGGATGAATATGATATCCAGATCGAGTTCGGAGACCTTGGAAATATCCTTGCATATCTGTCGATCGGGGACCGCATCCGCGAGGTGGAGCGTCTGGTGACCGCTCTGGCGGATTTGAGGAGACGTTACAAAAAGGATAAAGCGGGAATGCTCTCCCAGGAATATATCGCGCCGAAGGTGGTCATGACTCCGCAGGATTCATTCTATGCGGAAAAGGAATCCCTTCCCCTGAAGGAGACGAAGGGGCGGATCTGCTCGGAGTTCGTTATGTGCTATCCGCCGGGGATCCCGGTGCTGGCTCCGGGGGAAGAGATCACGGACGAGATCATAGATTATATTGTCTATGCAAAGGAAAAGGGCTGTTCCATGACAGGTCCCGAAGATGAGAAGATAGAGAGGCTGAATGTGCTGGTTTGATATAAATATTAACCGGCGCGAAATGAAAGGACGTGATAACTGATGGAAATGTGGTTTTCAGATATACATACAGACGGAGTGAAGCTGTCCATCCGGATCGAAGAGCAGCTCTTCAGCGCCCAGAGCGAAGTTCAGAGGATCGACGTGCTGGAATCCAGAGATTTCGGCAAGATCCTTGTTGTGGACGGGGATCTGATGCTGACGGAGAGGGACGAGTTTATTTATCATGAAATGATCACTCATGTGCCCATGGCAGTGCACCCGGATGTAAAAGAGGTACTCGTCGTGGGCGGAGGAGACGGCGGAGTTGTCCGGGAGCTGATCAAGTATGACGATATTGAGAAGATCGATGTCGTGGAGCCGGATCCGCTGCTCGTGGAAGTGTGCCGGAAATATATCCCGGAGATCGCCAACAGTCTGACTGACGAGAGAGTGAATATCTTTCATGAGGACGGGCTGAGATTCATCCGTTCCAAAGGGGATGCGTACGACCTGATCATCATCGATTCTCCGAATCCGTTCGGGGCAGGCGAGGGATTATTTACAAAAGAGTTTTACGGCAACTGCTATAACGCTCTTCATGAGGACGGGATCATGATCAACCAGAACGAGAGCCCGTTTTATACGGAGGAGGCGTTCCAGTGCCAGCGGATGCACAAGCGGATCGTGGAAACATTTCCGATCTGCCGGGTATATCAGGCGCATATCCCGTCTTACCCGTCGGGACACTGGCTGTTCGGGTTCGCGTCCAGGAAATATCACCCGCTGGACGATCTGGACAAAGTAGCGTGGAAATTAAAAGGCATCCGCACGAAATACTATGAGCCGAGGCTGCACGCCGGAGTGTTTGCACTCCCGGCGTATGTGGAAGAACTGCTGGAGGATGTGGAAAGATGACAATGCAGAAAAATGTCGTGAATTTTATAGGATGTGACGCGGAGTACAGTGAGGCTGGCGTGGTGATCTTCGGAGCGCCCTTTGATTCAACCACGTCCTTCCGCCCGGGAACCCGATTTGCGGGAGCGGCGATACGGGGAGATTCCTACGGTCTGGAGATATACAGCCCGTATCAGGACAAAGAGCTGACAGAGGGCAGAGTGTATGACTGCGGAGACCTGGAGCTGGCGATCGGAAGCTCGGAGCGTGTGCTGGAACAGATCGAGGAATGCGCTGCCGGGATATTGGAGGACGGGAAGCTGCCGTTTATGATCGGAGGCGAGCACCTGGTCACGCTTGGGAGCGTGCGCGCTGCTGTTAAAAAATATCCGGACATGCATATCATCCATTTTGACGCCCATACGGATCTGAGGGAAGACTATCTGGGAGTAGAGCTGTCACATGCCTGCGTGATCCGGCGGTGCTGGGAACTGCTGGGGGATGGACGTATCCACCAGTTCGGTATCCGGTCCGGTGAGAAGTATGAATTTGACTGGGCGAAGAGCGGGCATACGGATTTTCATCCGTTCAGCCTGGAAGGGCTGGGGGAGCTGCTGGAGGATCTGGGAGATGTGCCGGTGTACTTTACGGCAGACCTTGATGTGCTGGATCCGTCCGTATTCCCCGGAACAGGGACTCCCGAGCCCGGAGGAGTGGATTTCCTCACCGCGATGCGGGCGGTGACAGATGTGTGTGAGAAAGTAAATCTGATCGGCTGCGATGTAAATGAGCTGTGCCCGCCCTGCGATCCGACCGGCGCGTCAACGGCTGCGGCATGCAAGATCATCAGGGAAATGCTGATCGCGATCGTGAATAAAAAAGAGTGTCCGGAGGCTGCCGGGCAGAGAGGAGAAGAAAAATGGGAAAAGTAATGGTAATCGGCTGCGGAGGAGTAGCGAGTGTGGCTATCCACAAGATATGTCAGAATGACGAAGTGTTTACAGAGCTGTGCATTGCAAGCAGGACGGTGTCAAAGTGCGATGCGCTCAAAGAAAAGCTGGAAGGGACAACGAAGACGAAGATCACGACCGCGCAGGTGGACGCAGATGACGTGGATGCGCTGACAGCGCTGATCAAAAAAGAAAAGCCGGAAGTGGTGCTCAATCTGGCGCTGCCGTATCAGGATCTTACGATCATGGACGCTTGTCTGGCAGCAGGCGTTCATTATATTGACACTGCAAATTATGAGCCGGAGGATACGGCGAAGTTTGAGTATAAATGGCAGTGGGCGTACAGGGAGAAGTTTGAGAAAGCAGGGCTTACCGCTCTTCTGGGAAGCGGTTTCGATCCGGGAGTGACAAGCGTGTTTTCTGCCTATGCCCTGAAACATTATTTTGACGAGATAAATTATATTGATATCCTGGACTGCAATGCAGGGGATCACGGCTACCCGTTCGCTACGAACTTTAATCCGGAGATCAATATCCGGGAAGTGTCCGCAAAAGGCTCCTACTGGGAGGACGGGCACTGGGTAGAGACAGAGCCGATGGAGATCAAGAGAGTATACAATTTCCCGGAGATCGGAGAAAAGGATATGTACCTGCTCCACCACGAAGAGATCGAGTCTCTGGCGCTTAATATCCCGGGGATCAAGAGGATCCGTTTCTTTATGACATTCGGCGAGAGCTACCTGAACCATCTGAGATGCCTGGAGGATGTGGGCATGACATCCATAGAGCCGATCATATACGAAGGAAAGGAGATCGTGCCGCTCCAGTTCTTAAAGGCAGTGCTGCCGGATCCGTCTTCACTGGGACCGCGCACGAAAGGAAAGACCAATATCGGATGTATTTTTATCGGAAAGAAAGACGGGCAGGAGAAGAAACTCTACATATATAATACATGCGACCACCAGGAATGCTATAAGGAAGTAGGATCCCAGGCTGTTGCCTATACGACCGGAGTGCCGGCGATGATCGGAGCAATGATGGTGATGACCGGGACATGGCAGAAACCGGGCGTATATAATATGGAAGAATTTGATCCCGATCCGTTCATGGACGCGCTCAATAAATGGGGATTGCCGTGGAAGATCAGCGAGGATCCGGAGCTTGTAGAATGAGAAGAGAAGAGTTGAGGACTCCCTGTTTTGTGGTACAGGAGGGGAAGCTTAGAAGGAATCTGGAGATACTTAGAGGGATCTGTGAGGAGACAGGGTGTAAGATCCTGCTGGCGCAGAAGGCTTTTTCCATGTACCGGGTATACCCGCTGATCGGGCAGTACCTGGACGGGACCACAGCGAGCGGACTGTATGAGGCAAGGCTGGGATATGAGGAGATGGGGAAGGAGAACCATATCTTCTCCCCGGCGTATAAGGAAGAGGAGATGCCGGAGATCCTGAGGCTGTGCGGTCATATCGTATTTAATTCTCCGGCGCAGGTGAAGAAATATAAGGATCAGGTAAAACAGGCGGGCAGGAGCATGGGGCTGCGGATCAATCCGGAATGCTCGACCCAGGAAGGACATGCGATCTATGATCCGTGCGCTCCGTTCTCCAGGCTTGGAACTACCCTGGCAAAGTTTGAGGAAGAGATGACGGCTGAGGATATTGCCGCTCTGGACGGATTGCATTTCCATACATTATGCGAGCAGGATTCAGATGATCTGGAAAAGACTCTTAAGGCGGTGGAAGAGAAGTTCGGGAAATATTTATATAGGATGAAATGGCTGAACTTCGGAGGCGGGCATCATATTACAAGACCGGATTATGACCGGGAGCTGCTGAAGCGCTGTATCCGCCGTGTGAAAGATACTTACGGGGTGGAAGTTTATCTGGAACCGGGGGAGGCGGCGGCGCTGAATGCCGGTGAGCTTATAACGGAAGTACTGGAGATCGTGGAGAACGGAATGCAGATCGCAGTCCTGGATGCTTCCGCCGCATGTCATATGCCGGACGTGCTGGAGATGCCGTACCGCCCGCCGCTGAAAGACGCCGGGGATCCGGCGGAGGAGAATGCGGGCGGCAGCAGTCCTTCGGAGATCGGAGCGGCGGGACGCACGCGGCCGTATGTGTACCGGCTTGCAGGTCCGACATGTCTGGCAGGCGACGTGATCGGGGATTATTCTTTCTGGCAGCCGCTGAGATGCGGAGACAGGCTGGAATTCCAGGATATGGCGATCTATACGATGGTGAAGACGAATACATTCAACGGGATGCGGCTTCCGGATATCGTCCTTGAGAGAGAGGACGGGACGTGCGAGATCGTGAAGACATTCGGATATGAGGATTTTAAGGCGAGGCTGTGAGGGCTTCGAGTCTTGCAGTCGTCAGGTCAGCAGAGGGGATGTAAATATCCGGTAAATATTGAGAAAAATGTAGTATAAATATTAAGAATTTCCTAATGTTGACGGAAAAACCCGTCCGATAGTTTGACATAATATGGTGGAGGTGGTATCCTTATAGCGCACAAGATGCAATAACATAACAATCATTCTTTCTTTGTGTGCATATTGCAATTTTGCGTATATGAGTAAAAGCTGAGAGGGTTATTGCCGGATGATAGGAATTATTGATACACACAGCCATATCCTGCCGGGACTGGATGATGGAGCTTCAGATATGAAAGAAAGTATCTGTCTGCTGCGTCAGGCCCGGAGGCAGGGGATACGGAGCGTGATAGCGACGCCGCACTATTCCGGCAGATTTCCTAATATATGCCCGGACCGGATACGCTTATTGTGCCGGGAAGTGCAGGAACAGGCACAGGCGGAGCTGAAGGCGGAGATCCGGATATGGCCGGGACAGGAGATCATGTACTCTGAGGAGGCTGTGAGCTTATTGGATAAAGGAGATCTGCTCACCATAGCGGACACCAGATATGTCCTGATCGAATTTCTGTCTGCAGTACCTTATTCTTACATATTCCGCGCGGTGAAGGAACTGACTCTTGCAGGGTATCGTCCGATCTTAGCCCACGCAGAGCGCTATGAGGCGCTGCGGGAAGAGGGCAGATTAGAAGAGCTGAAGAAACAGGGCGCCTGTGTGCAGCTCAACTTCCGACCGATAGGCGGGAAATGGTATCACGAGACCACCAGATGGTGCCGAAAGATCCTGAGGGACGGGCTGGCAGACTTCCTCGGAACGGATATGCATAATACCGGAGGACGCAGACCGGAGACGGAAAAGGCAGTCAAGTGGATGCAGAAAGAACTTGGCGGCAGATACAGAGAGGCGGTGCTCCGGGGAAACGTTCAGGAACTGCTGAGAGGGAACGAAGTATAACAGAAATGTGAATAAATAATGCAAAGGAAAACCGTAAATGGAAAAACTACACGATAACGACGAGATGGAAATAGACTTGATAGAGATACTATACGCCCTGAAAAAAAGGGCTCTTATCATTCTGGCCGCGCTGCTTGCAGGAGCTCTGATCGCAGGAGTTTATACCAAGCTGATGATCACTCCTCTGTACAGCGCTACTTCGACAGTACTGGTCATTTCCAAAGAGACAACGCTTACCTCGATCGCGGACCTTCAGTTCGGAAGCCAGCTGACGAAAGATTACAGCATGCTGATCACAAGCCGGAGCGTTCTCGAGGAAGTGCTGGATAATCTGGGGCTTGATATGGGATACGGCGCCCTGAAGGGAAATGTATCCATCAATAATCCGGACGAAACCCGGATTCTGCAGATAACAGTGACAAACCCGGATCCGCAGCTGGCAAAAGAACTCGCGGATGAGCTTGCGAGCGTATCATCCGAATACATCGGTGATAAAATGGAGGTCGTTCCTCCCAAGATCATAGAGGAGGCAGAGGTGCCTGCGGCACAGACGAGCCCGAGCATGAGCAGAAACGTGATGCTCGGAGCGCTGGCAGGGCTGGCTCTGGCGGCGGGAGTCGTGATCCTGATGACGGTCATGAACGACAGCATCCGGTCGGAGGATGATATTGAAAGATATCTGAACATTCCGACGCTGGCGAGCATACCGGACAGGAAAGACTATATCTCCGGGAAAACGAAGAAGAAATCTAAGCGTAAAAGGAAGAGGAGGAAGCATAAATGACGGAACGCAGGGTGATCATGACAGATCCCAAGCAGAATGATTACTTCTATGAAGAAGCCATTAAAACCCTCCGTACGAATATACAGTTCACAGGGACAGAGGTAAAGTCCATTGTTGTCACAAGCTGTTACCCGAATGAGGGGAAGAGCGACGTAGTATTCCAGCTCGCGCTTGAGATCGGGAAGATGGGGAAAAAGGTGCTCGTACTGGATGCGGATATCCGCAAATCCAGTTATATAAACCGGTTCCAGGTGAAACAGAAGACAGAGGGACTTTCTCAGTACCTGAGCGGTCAGAGCAGACTGCAGGATATTGTATACAGCACGAATTTCCAGGGAGTGGACATCATATTCGCCGGGCCGACGGCTCCGAATCCATCGGAACTTCTGGCACAGGAAAAGTTTGCTTCTCTGATACACGGCATGAGAGAAAAATATGACTATGTGCTGGCAGATACGCCTCCTGTCGGAAGCCTGACGGACGCGGCCGTGGTCGCCCGGCAGTGCGACGGCGCGATCATGGTCATAGAGAGTGATCTGGTAAGCCGCAGGATTGCCGCAAAGGCGAAGGAGCAGCTGGAGATGAGCGGATGCCATATCCTGGGAGCAGTGCTCAATAAAGTCGATATGAAGAAAAATAAGTATTATTCTAAATACAGCTATTACTACAGTGAAAATAAGTAGAGGACCCGCTGAAGACATGCAGTCCATATGGCGGAGAAACAGGGCGGGGAACTGAGATGTCTGGAAGAAAGAAACAGAAAAAAAAATTATGGCTCATCCCGGTGTGTGCTGCGGCGATCGCAGCCCTGACGGCAGGGATCCTGATCGTGAGAGCAGTTCGTTCGGGGGAGGAAGCCCGGCAGACCGGGGGGAATGCGTCTGCCGATACTCCTTCCGCAGACACCGTGATATGGGAAGGAAAAGAGTACCGGTATAATGACCATCTGAGCAATTATCTTATATTGGGAATAGATACCAGGGAAAAGGCAGAGACCTCTGTCGGACAGGCAGATGCCGGGCAGGCGGATGCATTATACCTGCTATCCTGGGACAGAGTGGAGAAGACGGTCAGCGTAGTCACCATCCCCAGGGATACAATGACAGAGATCGAGGCGTTCGGACCGGGCGGCGAGAGTCTCGGAAAGTCAGAGGATCATATCAGCCTTTCTTTTGCATTCGGCGACGGCGGACATGAGAGCTGCCGGCTGACGGAAGAGGCGGTGTCAAATCTTTTTTATGACCTGCCCATCCAGGGATACTGTGCGGTCAACCTGGACGGAATACCGGTGCTCACAGAGAGTGTGGGGACTCTCACCGTTACTGTCCCTAATGACAGTATGGAAGAGGCATATCCTGAGTTCGCAGAAGGGGCGCAGGTAACACTGGACAAAGAAAATACAGAGTTGTTTGTAAGATACAGAGATACAGATACTCCTCAGAGCGCGCTCGACCGTACGGAACGGCAGAAGGAATATATCCGCGCGTTTGGGCAGGAGGTGCAGGAGCGGTTTGCCGGAGACGCTGCATTCGCGGCGGATCTGTATACAGCGCTGGAGCCGTATATGGTGACCAGTATGGGGAACGATGAGTTCGTCAGGCTGATGGAAAGCGCTGCAGCTGGCAGCGTGGCGGGAAACTGGACCGTACCCGGGGAAGGCGTGCAGGGCAAATCATACGATGAGTACCATGTGGATGATGACGCGCTGTATGCAAAGATCCTGGAGACCTTTTACAAAGAAACAGAGAGCGGCGAAAGAGGTGAGACGCCGTGAAAAAGAAATATCTGGCAGTGAGCGGCATCCTTTTTCTTGCCGCGGCTGTGTGCGCGGGGATCGGGATCCGGCAGTATCTGAAAGAGAAGAATGCCGGGGACGGATACAGCGGTATCCGGGCAGAGGCAGGAACCGGGATCCCAAAGGAAAGACCGGAAGGCGGAAAGGTCGAGATCCCGATCGATTTCGCGGCGCTGCAGGAGCGCAACCCGGATGTCTACGCATGGATCACGATACCGGGGACTGCGGTCGACTACCCGATCCTGCAGAGTGAGACGGATAACACCTATTACCTGACTCATACGATCGACGGGGCAGAGAGCCCGGAAGGCTCAATCTATACAGAGAACTATAACAGCCGGGACTTTGAGGATCCGAACACTGTGATCTACGGCCACGACATGGCGAATGGGAGTATGTTCCAGAATCTTCTGGACTATCAGGACAGAAGTTTCTTCGATGAGAACAGAGAGGTGCTGATCTATACCCCGGACGCCATACGGCATTACAGGATATTTGCCGCGTATCTGTATGACGACAGACACCTCATGCAGAGTTTTAATTTTGATGATAAAGAGATCTACCGTCAGTATCTTGAATCCGTCTTCTCGATCAGGGAAATGGGAGCCTGCATCGACACAGAACAGGAAGTAACTGATGAGGATAAGATCATCACACTGTCAACATGCTATGGTAATCAGGCGGACAGGCGCTATCTGGTGCAGGCCGTACTGATATCAATAGAGAAGTAACAAAGAAAGGAAGGATGAGAACATATGAAAAAGAAATTATTTGGAACGATTCTTGCAGCGGCGCTTATCGTCTCACAGGCTGTGACAGCTTTTGCGGCAGGAGAGAGCAAGGAAGGCGGAATGTCACTTGTCGGAGATTCAGCAGGCAAGTATGAGCTCGTAGAGGCAACGGCAGACTCACTGCCGGATCTTGCTGCATCAGCGCCGGAAGTAATGGCAAAGATCGAGGCAGTGAATTCCGGAGCGGAGACTCTCCAGAGTGTTGCAGATCTTGCACCTGAACTTGCAGATGACCTGGCAGGCAAGGTAATGCTGACTAAATTCTTTGATCTGATCCCGATCAACGGGGGCGTTCAGACAGAAGACGGTAAATACCGTGTGAATCTGTCGGTACCGGCGTTGACAGAGAATGTATCTGAGGTAAAACTGCTCCATTACAGCACGAGCAGGAATGTATGGGAAATCGTGGAGCCGGAAGCGGTAGATTACACGAACAAAGAGGTGACAGTGATCTTCGAGGATCTCTCACCGGTAGCTGTGATCGGGAAAGTAAGCGGAGGCGCGGACGCCTCAGTCGGGACATCACCGAAGACAGGGACGACATATAGCTGGGCGGCATGGCTCGGCGCGGCAGTTGTACTGGGAGTGACCGGCACAGCCGTATACAGGAAAACGAGACGATAGTCAAAACAACAGCAACAGGGGGCGCGCATGACGAGATCAGGCGCGCCTTTGCACGGAAGCTGGTCAGCAGGATTTCCTGCGGGGAAGTTATTTGAAGAAAGAGAAGAGAGTATGCAATACCTAAGTTACATTGTAAATCCGTTTACTCTGAATATGGTGAGCGGGAATGCAGCTGATGCTGCCACACTGATAAAGCGGGCTGCAATGTCAGCCGGGACAGCCGCCGTAGATCCGGTTAACGCGCTGATCGCGGCACTCGCGGCACTCGCGGTCGGAGCAGGGATCTACATATACAGACACAGGAGGATCGGATCGTAATGGGGAAGGGAACAAGAAAATTTGCGATGGAATGGATACATAAAGCCCTTCTTCTGTTACTGGCAGATGCACTTTCGACTGCGTTAGTCTATTATGCGGCGCTTGTCCTCAGGTTTGATTTCAGACCATGGCAGATCCCGGAGTATTATATACAGGGATATCTGTGGTCCATGCCTTACTGGATCGCAGTCACGGCAGTGGTCTTTTACGGATGCAGGCTGTATCACAGTATCTGGAGACTTGCCAGTGTGGCAGAGCTGGAGAAAATCCTCGTGGCTTATGTTCTGCTGATCCCGGCTTATGCCGGAGGAGCTTTGTTTATGGATCTTCATATGCCTGCGAGCTATTACCTGATGGGGTATATCATGAGCTTCTGCCTGACAACAGGGATCCGGTTCTCTTACCGGCTGCTCCGTTTTTACGCGAGTCGCAGCGGCATGGACCACAGCAAGAGTCAGGACCGGGTTATGGTCATCGGGGCGGGTCAGGCAGGCCAGGCATTGATAAAAGAACTGATCAACTCAAATCATACTGACGTCAAAGTATGCTGTATCATAGACGATAACCCGAATAAAAAAGGCAGGATGCTGGAAGGCATCCCCATTGTAGGCAACCGGTATGATATCGTGGACATGATCAAAAAGTACGAGATCAACCGTATCATTTATGCGATCCCTGCGACAACAGGAAAAAACAGAAAAGATATCCTGAACCTGTGTAAAGATACCGGGTGCAGGATGCAGACCGTGCCGGGCGTGTACCAGCTGGTAAATGGCGAGGTCAGTGTGAGCACACTCAGGGATGTGGAGATCACGGACCTGCTCGGGCGGGCTCAGGTTAAAGTAAATAACGAAGAAATCCTTCAGTCGATCAAAGGAAAGACAGTGCTTGTGACCGGAGGAGGAGGTTCTATCGGAAGCGAGCTCTGCCGCCAGATCGCGGGGGCACAGCCGGGGAAGCTGATTATCTTTGATATCTATGAGAATAACGCGTATGACATCCAGCAGGAGCTGATCAGAAAATACGGGGATAAGCTGAACCTGGATGTGCGTATCGGGTCGGTAAGGAATTCGAACCGGATCAGCTGGATCATGCAGAAATACCGCCCGGACATGGTCTTCCACGCGGCAGCGCATAAGCATGTGCCTCTGATGGAGGACAGCCCGAACGAGGCTATCAAGAACAATGTGATCGGGACGTACAAGACTGCGAAGGCAGCGGCAGCGGCCGGGGTGAAGAAGTTCGTGCTGATCTCTACGGATAAAGCTGTAAATCCAACGAACATCATGGGCGCGTCCAAGCGGCTGTGCGAGATGGTCGTGCAGATGATGAACAGGAAGTGTCCGGGGACGGATTTTGTGGCAGTGCGGTTTGGAAATGTACTGGGAAGCAACGGAAGTGTGATCCCGCTGTTCAAAAAGCAGATCGCGGCCGGGGGACCGGTCACTGTGACAGATAAAAATATCATCCGGTACTTCATGACGATCCCGGAAGCAGTAGCTCTGGTGCTCCAGGCATCTTATTATGCTGAGGGTGGTGAAATATTCATCCTGGATATGGGGGATCCGGTGAGGATCGATGATATGGCGAGGAATCTGATCCGTCTGTCCGGGTATGAGCCGGACGTGGATATCATGGTGGAATACACAGGACTTCGTCCGGGAGAGAAGCTTTATGAAGAGCTGCTCATGGACGAAGAAGGAATGCAGGATACAGAAAATGAGCTGATCCATATCGGGAAGCCGATCGAGATGGATGATGAGAAGTTTGAGGAGCAGCTCGATGAGCTGGACGAAGAGAGCCGGCATGAGGATGGAAGGATCAAGGAGATCGTAGCGGGGATCGTGCCGACGTATAAGCCGGATTTGAGCACTGGCAGTGATAAAGGAAATCCAGAAGAACTCCGTGCATAAGAACTTTGAAGTAACAAATCGTCGCTTTGCCGCGTTTGGAACGGATAAGGGACATTATTGACAGATGATTTGGGTGCCAGATGGCAGCCAAAATGGCGGAGCATACTCTTTTTTCGACTGAATGAAATACAGTGTAATGCAACACAGTGTGGAGAACTTCGCGGAGGCAGGAATGGTATGTGGTATGTAATACAGGTGCGGACCGGTATGGAGGAAGAAATCCGGCAGCAGTGTGAGAGAGTGATAGAAAAGGAAATACTGGAGCACTGCTTTATCCCCTACTGCGAGCAGATGAAGCGGTATCAGGGAGAATGGCATAAGGAGAGAAAAATCCTGTTCCCCGGGTATGTATTCCTCGTCAGCGAAGATGAGGAACAGCTGTATCACTGCCTGAAAAAGGTGATCGGCCTTACGAAGCTGATCGGTACGGGAAGGGAAGTTGTGCCGCTGGCAGAAGATGAGGTTGATTTCCTGATGGAATTCGGGAAAGAGGAGCAGATCGTCGCCATGTCAGAAGGGATCATCGAGGATGACAGGGTAGTTGTCACGAGCGGACCGCTGAAAGGGCATGAAGGGATGATCAGGAAGGTGGACCGGCATAAAAGAAGGGCTTATCTGGAAGTCGAGATGTTCGGAAGGAAGGTTGAGACACAGGTGGGACTGGAGATTGTGGCGAAGGTGACAACGCAAGGGAAGATAAAAGGAAAAAGATAATAAGAGACAATCATACAGCAAACGTCTTCGAGACGGAAAGTCAGAGATTTGATTTGTAATAAATAGACAAAAATGAGGGCGAAAATGAGTGGTTTTGGAGGATGTTTTTGTATAGTTATTACAAAAATGAACGTCTCAAAGAGATGTTCTGCCGAGAGGTAGAATGTATAAGTGTATACGAGATGGGTTGAACCGTTGGATGAAAATAATAGAAGCATCTCTAAGAGACGAGTTCCGAGAGGGATGAGGGAGAGGATGAGATGGTGGGATTTATTGAAATTATACAATAGAAGTGCTTGAAACAGGCGAAAATGGGAGTTGCTTTTGTATAGTTATTACAAAAACGAGCGTCTCGAAGATGGGTTGAGCCGAAGAATAGAGTGGTTGAGCGTATAGAAGAGATGTTTTCCGTTGGATGGGTAAGATGAGCGTCTCGAATAGACCATTTCCGAGGAAAATGGGTGAGCAGAGATGAATATGGAAATTAGAAATGAACCTAGGGTGTGGATATCGATTATCACTGATTATCACACTGCCCTCTTTATATAGGAGAAGCAATATTGACAATATTATGAGGTAACACACGCATGCAGCACATAGAACTAATCAACAAAAAAATATTAGTCACGGGAGCTGCCGGATTTATCGGCGCCGGTCTTGTGAAAGAGTTATTGGAGACAGTCAGCCCGGTTACCGTGATCGGTATCGACAACATGAATAACTACTATGACGTCTCCATCAAAGAGTACCGTCTGAAGGAGATTGAGCAGTTATCTTCTAATCATCCGGAATCGTCCTGGACCTTCATTAAGGCTGACATCTCTGACAAGTCTGTGATCGATGTTCTGTTTCAGATCTATAAACCGGAGATTGTGGTCAATCTGGCGGCGCAAGCGGGCGTCCGTTACAGCATCACAAATCCTGATGTCTATATCAGTTCGAATCTGGAAGGGTTCTATAATATACTGGAAGCCTGCCGCCATTCCTATGATGGCGGGAATACCGGTGTGGAACATTTGGTTTATGCCTCTTCATCATCTGTTTACGGCGGTAATACCAAAGTCCCATTTTCTACAAAGGATAAGGTGGATAATCCAGTAAGCTTGTACGCTGCTACGAAGAAGAGCAATGAGCTACTGGCACATGCTTATAGCAAGCTCTACAACATACCGAGTACAGGACTCAGGTTTTTCACAGTCTATGGTCCTGCAGGGCGTCCGGATATGGCCTATTTTGGATTTACAAATAAGCTATTGGAGGGTGAGAAGATCCAGATATTTAACTACGGAAACTGTAAGCGGGATTTCACCTATGTGGATGATATCGTCCTCGGCGTGAAGCTGGTTATGCAGGGAGCACCAGAGAGGAAAAACGGCGAGGATGGTTTGCCGATTCCACCGTACAGCATTTATAACATTGGAAACAGCAATCCAGAGAATCTGCTGGATTTCGTGCAGATATTAAGAGAGGAACTGGTAAGAGCTGAAGTGTTGCCAGCGGATTATGACTTTGAGGCTCACAAGGAACTGGTTCCCATGCAGGCCGGAGATGTGCCGGTGACTTATGCGGATACAAGTGCGTTGGAGAGAGACTTTGGGTTTAAGCCGAATACGGATCTGAGAACTGGGCTGCGGCGATTCGCACAGTGGTATAAGAAATTTTATTTGAGTTAGGACGAGCGTGGCAGGGCGCATGACTGGTGTGTAACAGGTTTGACCGGTGTGGACGATTATTACCGGTGAACCCAAAACACATCACACAGAACGCTCAAGCGTGCTATATTCTTGAGACTTTAAAGAGGAGCAATGACTATGGATGAATTGAAAGATTTAAAAATCGCAGTAGCGGGAACCGGTTATGTGGGATTATCGATTGCCACATTGTTGGCACAGCATCATCAGGTTACCGCTGTGGATATCTTACCGGAGAAGGTGGAGCTGATTAATCAGAGAAAGTCACCGATTCAGGATGAATATATAGAAAAATATCTGGCAGAGAAGGAACTGAATCTGACAGCCACACTGGATGCTGAAAAAGCCTACACAAACGCGGATTTTGTGGTTATCGCTGCTCCGACAAACTATGATCCTAAGAAGAATTTCTTTGATACGAGTGCGGTAGAGTCTGTGATCAAGCTTGTGATTCAGTACAATCCAGATGCTATTATGGTGATTAAGAGTACCATTCCTGTTGGCTTCACAGCATCCGTAAGAGAAAAATATCACTGCGACAACATCATTTTCAGCCCGGAATTCTTACGTGAGTCCAAGGCGCTGTATGACAACTTGTATCCGAGCCGTATTATCATCGGTACCGATACACAGAACGCAAGACTGGTGAAGGCTGCAAATATGTTTGCTGGGTTTCTTCAGGAGGGTGCGATTAAAGAGAATATTGACACACTCATTATGGGATTCACAGAGGCGGAAGCTGTAAAACTGTTTGCCAATACATATCTGGCTCTTCGAGTATCATATTTCAACGAGCTTGACACATACGCTGAGATGAAAGGCTTGAATACACAGGAGATTATCAATGGTGTTTGCCTGGATCCTCGTATTGGTAATCATTATAACAACCCAAGTTTCGGATACGGTGGATACTGCCTACCGAAGGACACAAAACAGCTGTTAGCGAACTATGAGAATGTACCTGAAAACCTTATTGAGGCGATTGTACAAAGCAATAGAACTAGGAAGGACTTTATCGCGGATAGAGTACTGGAGATTGCGGGTGCATACGGAAAAAATGATGAGTATGACAGCGGCAAGGAAAATGAGGTGGTTGTGGGTGTTTATCGTCTTACCATGAAAAGCAATAGCGATAACTTCCGCCAGAGTAGTATCCAGGGAGTTATGAAGCGGATCAAAGCGAAAGGCGCAGTTGTAGTGGTATATGAGCCGACTCTAGAGAATGGTAGTACGTTCTTTGGTAGTAAAGTGGTGAATGATTTGGATGAGTTTAAGAGAATAAGCTATGCAATCATTGCTAACCGGTATGACAGCTGCCTGGATGATGTCGCTGAGAAGGTGTATACGAGGGACATATACAGGAGGGATTGAGCACACAAAACAATAGCTTGAGAATATGAGGAATATGCAGTTATGAAAAATGATATGCCGGACTTGAAACCAGCAAGTCCATTTTATAGAGATTGTGTCAAAAGAATATTAGACTTGGCTATTGCTATTCCAGTTCTGGTTGTAGCAGCTGTTCCGATGACAATCACGGCAATAGCAGTAAAGTTGGATTCTCCTGGTCCGATTCTATTTAAACAGGATCGTTTAGGTAAAGACGGAAAAGTATTTAAAATGCTGAAGTTCCGGTCTATGTGTGTGGGAGCTGAGAAAACCGGTTCCGGGGTATACTCCGGAAAAGGAGATAGTCGCGTTACCCGTGTTGGAAGATTTATTCGTACTACAAGTCTCGATGAGCTTCCACAGTTGATAAATGTGATCCGGGGGGATAGAGGTATAATAGGGACAACCAAGAAAAACATTGATTTTTCAAGCGTTGTCACGGCATAAGTCAGCCCCGTTCTTAGGTTTTGTGCGAATTGGGTAGAATAGCGGTCGAGAACGGTGAAAAGTCAAAATGGCTTCTTGATTGCTTATTTTGACCCAATCTTATAAGCGTACAAAATTTGATAAGGAGGTTGACTTAGCCGAGGCATGGTAGCTTTACCATTCTCGGCTAATTGTCGTGTTATAGCTCAGATATGAACCTGTTAATTTAGATGATATTGAATGCGAAAGGTAGAAAAAAGAGATGTTGATTGATCCGTTTAAGCACAAAATTTGGCTGTCGTCGCCCACAATGCACGGTGACGAATTGAAGTACGTTACCGAAGCGTATGAAACAAACTGGATGTCCACGGTAGGAAAGAATATTAACGAAGTAGAGCGATTGATTGCTGAACGAGTTGGTGTCCGATATGCGGTCGCATTATCGGCAGGAACGGCATCTCTCCATCTTGCCATGAAGCTTGCCGGGGAAGCCATGTATGGTCAGCCGGAAATTGGAAAAGGTGCACTGAGCAATAAGAAAATTTTCTGTTCTGATGTAACCTTCGATGCCACGGTGAACCCGGTTATCTATGAGGGTGGTATCCCTGTTTTCATTGATACCGAGCGTGACACCTGGAATATGGACCCGGTGGCGCTGGAAAAGGCATTTGAGATTTACCCGGATGTCAAGGTGATTGTAGTAGCTCATCTGTATGGAACACCGGGCAAGATTGATGAAATTAAGAAGATAGCAACTGCCCACGGAGCTGTGATCGTTGAAGATGCAGCGGAGTCCCTGGGTGCTACATATAAAGGAAAAGAAACTGGCAGCTTTGGCGATTATGGCTGCATCAGTTTCAATGGAAATAAGATCATTACCGGTTCGTCTGGTGGAATGTTCCTCACCGATTCCAAGGCAGATGCGGAGAAGGTACGTAAGTGGTCAACCCAAAGCCGGGAAGCAGCTCCCTGGTATCAGCATGAGGAGCTGGGATATAACTACCGCATGAGCAATGTGATTGCCGGAGTCGTGCGTGGTCAGATTCCATATTTGGAAGAACACATTGCGCAGAAGAAAGCCATCTATATGCGCTACAAGGAAGGATTGAAAGATTTGCCGGTGCAGATGAATCCTTATGATGAGAAGAACAGCGAGCCGAACTTCTGGCTGTCTTGTTTGCTGATCGACAAGGATGCCATGTGCCAACAGGTTCGTGGGGAGCAGAAAGCACTCTATATCAGCGAATCGGGCAAGAGTTGCCCGACAGAGATTCTGGAAACGTTGGCGAAATACAATGCAGAAGGCCGTCCAATCTGGAAGCCAATGCACGAACAGCCAATCTTCCGTATGAATCCGTTTATCACAAGAGAAGGCAACGGCAGAGCCAAGACCAATGCCTATATCGAAGGTGGCAGTGAGGATGTGGGCATGGATATATTCGAAAGAGGTCTGTGTCTACCAAGTGATAACAAGATGACTGCTGAGGAGCAGTATCAGATTATCGAGATTATAAAAAGTTGTTTCATGTAAGGAGTATCAATATGGAGCATAAAAAAGGCTTTTATGAAAAGTACATAAAGCGTCCGCAGGATTTTCTGTGTGCATTGCTTGCGTGTATCGTTTTAAGTCCGGTCATGCTGGTTATTGCGATTCTGGTAAAAATTAAGATTGGCTCCCCTGTCCTGTTTGCTCAGGAAAGACCGGGATTACACGGAGAGATATTCAAGTTATATAAGTTCCGGACAATGACCAATGAGAGAGATGAGAACGGTGAACTATTGCCGGACGAGCAACGCCTTACGTCTTTTGGTAAACTGCTGCGCTCTACGTCTTTGGATGAATTGCCTGAATTGTATACGATCCTGACGGGACGGATGGCGGTTTGCGGACCTCGGCCGCTCCTCGTGAAGTATCTTCCAAGATATAATGCACATCAATCAAGAAGACATGAAGTTAGACCTGGTTTTACCGGACTGGCACAGGTGAATGGGAGAAATTCCATCAGTTGGGAAGAAAAATTTGATTTGGATGTGGAATATGTAGATCATATTACATTCCTTGGAGATTGGAAGATCATCTTTAAGACAGTTTGGACTGTATTGAGACGAGATGGTATCAATTCTGAAACCTCAGCAACCATGGAAGAATTTTTGGGGACAAGAGAGGAGAATGTATAATGAACTACTTAATGTTAAGCGTAGGAAGACGTGGCGAACTTTTGAAGAATTTCAGAAAATCAATTAGCGAAGGATCTAGAATTATTGCTACTGATTTAAGCCCATATGCACCAGCATTGTATTTTGCGGATAAACAGTATCTTGTTCCACGAATTGATGATCCGGCATATATTGATGTGATATTAGATATCTGTAAAAAGGAATCCATTAATGCAGTAACGACTTTTATTGATCCTGAAATTGAAATTCTTGCGCTGAATAGAGACAAGTTTGTAGCGTTAGGCGTTGAAGTATTAGCTCCATACGAAGAAACTGCAAAGCTTTGTTTTAATAAATACTTGATGTATCGACATTTATTTGAAAGTGGTATTCCTACTGTGACGACATGGGGGACACTGGAAGAGTTTGACGAAGCATTTAGGGCGGAAGATGTATCTTTCCCTGTTTTTGTAAAACCGAGAACGGGTAGTGGAAGCGTTGGAGCACGAAAAGTGTATAATTACGAAAGCCTTGCTGAATCCATGAAGGAAGATCCTAGTCTTATTATACAGGAGTTCATGGATTGCTTAGATTTGGATGCAGATGTGTATATTGATACTATTACACATGAAGCGGTGTCAGCTTTCTCAAAGAAAAAGGTCGAGACACGGATTGGTGGTGCAAGTAAGACTATATCTTTTAAAGATGAGAAGTTATTCGATTTTATTTCTCAAATCGTCAAGACTCTAAAGTTTAATGGTCCGGTTGATATGGATTTCTTTTATCGTGATGGCCAATACTATCTTTCTGAAGTAAATCCGAGATTTGGCGGAGCATATTTGCACGCCTATGGTGCCGGCGTAGATTTCATTAAATTGATTGAGAACAATCTGAAAGGAATAGCCAACAAGCCGAGCTTTGGAGATTATGAAGAAGGTGTCGTCATGATGATGTATGATAGCGTTGTGATTAGAAAACCAGGAGAGTTAGCTGAGTGAGATGAAAATATTATTTTTAACACTGGCAAATGTTTATGATGTTAATGATCATGACATTTATCAGGATTTGATGAGATTTTTTTCAAATCAAGGACATGATGTTTATATTGTCACTGGAATCGAAAGAAAAAAGGGACTCAAAACGGAATTGTACAATTCTTGTGGATGCAACATTCTTCGTGTGCAAGTGGGAAATCAATCTGATGTAAGTCTAATAGAAAAAGGAATCTCAACAGTCTTGATACAAAGTCATTACATGAATGCAATAAAAAAACATCTCAAGGGTATTCACTTTGACTTGATCTTGTATGCGACACCGCCAATTACGATAATGTCTCTCGTGAATAAGTTGAAGAAGAAGCATCAATGCACTACATATTTAATGCTTAAAGACATCTTTCCTCAAAATGCTGTTGATTTGGGGATGATGAGAAAAGGAAGCCTGATTCATAAGTATTTCCGAAATCAAGAAAAAAAACTATATGCGGTTTCGGACTATATTGGTTGTATGTCTGACGCAAATGTTCAATATTTATTAAAGCATAATTGTGTCCAGAAAAATAGGGTTGAAATCTGTCCAAATTCACTATTACCAAAAGAGAAAGTTCAGTTGCAGGAAGTTGAAGAGTTTACACTTAAACGTAAGTATAATATTCCAGATGATAAATTGATTCTAGTGTATGGTGGAAATCTTGGTAAACCACAAGGAATTCCTTTTCTTATTCAATGTCTGATAGCGCTTAAAGATGATGAAGAAGTATTTATTCTTATTGTTGGCGGGGGATCAGAATACAAGAAAATAGAGAGTGCGATATTAGATAATAACTTAAAAAATGTTCTGCTCTTAGAAAGATTGCCACGAGCGGATTATTTTAGAATTAGTAGTTTGGCAGATGTGGGATTGATTTTTTTGGATTATAGATTTACTATTCCCAATTTCCCATCCAGAATTCTTCCCTACATGGAAAATGAAATACCTGTAGCTTGCGTTACTGATGATGCAACGGATATAGGGGACGTAGTGCAGCAGAATAACTTTGGGTGGAAATGTAGCAGTAATAACCTTGAAGCTTTTATACACATGGTGAATGAAATAAAAACTTCCGATTTAAAGACGAAGGGTAAAAACGGAAGGAAGTATCTTGAGGAAGTATATAATACAGAATTCTGTTATCGGAAAATAATGGAGAAAATGCTGAGGAAGAGTATATGAGCAAAATTTGTATTTTAGGAGCATCCAATATAAAACATATTTCCTTGATTTCATTATATACAAAGTATTTTGATAAGCGAAAAATTCCATATGACATTGTTTATATGGATCGTTACGCGATTGAGGAAGAAACGAATGCCCAGAATCAGTTTTGCTATAAATCAGATAAAATATCTAGTAAATTTGATAAAATAAAAGCTTTTCTGGGTTTTAGACGCTTTGCGAAAAAAATATTAGAGAAAAACAAGTACCAGTGTGTAATCACTTGGCAGACTACATCAGCGTACTTGTTTGCAGATGTTTTGCTTGCCAAGTATAAACATAAATATATTGTAAATGTTAGGGATTATGTTGCCGAGAATAATAAGATAATCCGTGTAATCTTAAGGAAGCTGGTTAAAGAAGCTGCTATGGTGGCAATTTCATCTGAAGGCTTTAAAGAGTTTTTGCCGAAAGGAGATTATACACGAGTTAACAGTATTAATGATAATATTCTTGATAACTGTACCCCTGTAGAAACATTAGATCATGTGCATCCATATAAAATTGGATTTGCAGGAAACTGTCGATATTTTAGAGAAAGTTATAAGTTGGTTCAGGCACTTGCTAATGATCCTCGATTTGAAATTTGGTATTGCGGTACAAATTCAGAAGTTCTATCAAAGTATGCTGCAGAGCAAGACATTAGTAATGTGTATACCATGCCTGCATTTGCGCCAAGTGAAACATTGGATATTTTTTCGCAGTTCGATATTGTTAATAGTGCGTTTGGTAGTGATGCCATGGATAATCGAACATTAATGCCAATTCGTTTGTACACAGCAATAAGTATGCATCTTCCCATGCTTGTCAGCGAGGGAACACAGCTAGCAAAAGAAGTAAACCTTTGGAAAATAGGATTTGTGATTGAAGATTATTCAACATTAGCAGATGATCTTTATAATTATCTTGTTTCACAAGATAAAAAAGAATTTGCCATGGCGTGTGATAAATATATTGAACAAGCCAGACGGGAAAATGAGTTATTTTATAAAAAGTTAGGAGAAATAGTCGAGGAAACGCTATGAAAGAGATGCAAATATATTATTTTTCAACGGCACTTTCAGATGATATTTATAATAGCATAGTAAAGGATTGCAATTCATTTAAACCTACATTTTCAGGCGTAGGGTTCGATCGTAATGTTGCCGTTGGACTTTCAAATTATGCAGATGTTCAAGGTGTTTCGTTATATCCTATACCAAGCTGGCCAAAATACAAAAGATTACTTAAGAAATCGGAGCAGTTTCAAATAGAAAATTTTAAATGCTTTATTCCGAGCATGATTGATTTACCTGTTCTAAAAGAGTTTAGCTATTATTTTAGAACAAAAAGGTTTATTGAGAAGCATATGAATGAAAATAAAAACACGATTATCGTAATTAGCGGATTGTATAGAAGTTTGCTTCGACCAGCTCAATACTTGAAAAAAAAGTATGGATTAAAGGTATGCGCAATTGTTCCTGATCTTCCGGAATTGATGATTACATATAGAAAAGACTATTCAAAGTTGAGGAGATTTCTAAATAAGCTTGATGTAAAGAAATCACAGAGATACAGAGCATGTGTTGATGGATTCATATTTCTGAGTAAATATATGGATGAACAGGTAAATCAGAAAAAGAAGCCTGTAGTCATTGTCGATGGACTTACGGACATTGCCTCATTTCCTAATAGAAATGATACAGAAACAAAAAAATTTGTTTTATATGCCGGAAAGGTGAGTTCAACTTTCGGGGTTGATAAGCTAGTAGAAGCGTTTTTACAATCAAATCTTTCTGATAGTGTACAGCTTTATATTTGCGGAGATGGCGATTATGCAGGTGAGTTGAAAAAAATTGTAGCAGAAAACTCATCTATTCATTATTTTGGATCTGTTCCACATCACAAAGTCCTGCAGATGGAAGTTCAGGCTTCGTTATTGGTTGATCCAAGACCATCTAACATAGAAATTGTAAAGATGTCTTTTCCGTCAAAGATTATTGAATACATGGCAAGTGGAACACCTGTATTGACTACAAACTTGCCTTGTTTTAGTGAAGAGTATAGGGAGTACCAGTATAGAATTGATGATGAAAGTGTTGATGGTATAAAAATAGCATTGGAGGACGTGTTTTCGTTAAGTGATTTAGAGCGAAACACAAAAGGGAAAAATGCAAAGCAGTTCATCATGGAGAATAAAACCATGGAGAAGCAGTGTGAAACAATAATGACGTTCCTAAATCAGATTGAGGGAAAGTAAGTGGAAATTAAACTTGGAAAAAATCAATATTTATTGTCCGAGCGTGATGATATAGCTGGGTACAGATGCAAAATACATATTGCTCAATACTATATGTATTTAGGGGATGCGTGTAATTGCTATGAATATAAGTCCAAGATATATGTGGTAGGGTATGCAGTTGATGTTGAAAAGCCAGATTACACCATCGAGGAAATGTGTGCTGAATTAGATAATAAACTTGCTCAAGGATTGATCGGCCCAGAAGCTACTAGGGATTGGAATGGAAGATGGATTATCCTAGTCTTAACTGAGCAAGGGATTGCAGCGTGGGGTGATTGCTGTGGCCTGAAACAGTTGTTTTATGATGTAGGGGAAGGTATCTTTTGCATAGCTTCTCAGGCAAGGTATATTGCTCAAATTTATGGTTATGATGAAGATCCGGTTGCAGAAGCATATATAAAACAGGCGGAAGAAATGGATAAGGAATACTCATGGCCACTATATAAAACTGCCTATGCTGATGTTAAAAGGCTTTTGCCGAATCATTATATATTGGGTGGCAGGGTTAGTCGAGCATCATTGAATAAGGAAAAAGGTTCACCCCAAAGAGCAGCAATGCTGATAGCTAACTCGTTGAGTGCTGCAAGTAAGCTTGCACCGCTTGCTGTAACATTGACTGCAGGCTGGGATTCCAGATTGGTGCTTTCGGGATGCTCTAATATAGATAACTATTCAGCGGTCACATTAAAATATGACTGGATGGAGTTGGATCACCAAGATATTAGAATTGCGGAAGCTTTGGCGAAGAAAAAGAAAATAGAATACAGCCTCATTGATTGCGGGAATGTTTCAAATGAGTTTCGAACTGAATATATGCAACATTCTGAATATGGGCATGAGTACTGGACCCAAATGGCACAGGCAGTCATAGATGGCGGATTTAGCAAATCTATTTGGGTTAAAGGTTCCTGTAACGAAATAATTCGCAATTCATTCGGTGTGCTTTATAATTGGCAGGTGAATGCAAAGATTCTTTGCAAATTGTTTAAGCTGCCATTCGTGCCATATGTGATAGAAGCGTTGAATGATTGGCTTCCAGAAGCAAAGAAGTATTGCAAAACAAATCAGATTTCGGTATTGGACTTGTTTTATTGGGAACATAGAATGGGCAGTTGGCTTGCTGCGTGCTTAAATGAAGCTGATATAGCAAGTGAGATGTTCTCTCCATTCAATAGCAGGACGTATTTGGAAAATGGGTTGTCTGTGAAATGTAGAGATAGAATTGCGCCTCAATATAGATTTTTTGATACTATCTTAGAGAAGGCTGATTTAAAAAATAATATTTCTGTTAATGGAGAACGATATCAATCTCTAAAAGCAAGAATGAAGATTATTATTAAAAATCATCTCCATTTGTTGTACGGAATTTTACTTAGATTTTAAAGCTTTGGATTGTGTATGAGAGGATAACAGGTGCAGAATATGGTGAATATTAGATATATTAGGAAACCATCGTTGGGAAGTCTAATGGCTGCAATGGTTATCCTTTGGTTAAATGCAGGTATGTACTCATTTGTACAGAGATATATCCCTGGAATTGTCATGTATGGTGTATTTTTACTTTGGTTTGTATGTGCATTTCAAGATAAACAGTATAGGATTGAATTTACAAGTTGGTTTATAAAAATGATTCCAACAATTGGATTGTTGGGCTTAATGTATGCTATAAATAGGAGTTCATTAACAAAAAGCTATCTAATGTTCTCTGTATACGTATTTATGATAGCAGCAATAGCAATATATTATCAGCATGACAGCCGGGGACGAAGTATGATTCTAAAAGTATGGACATTAGACGTTGTGGCTGTTGTAATAAATACTTATATACAGATAAGACGAAACCCTTTTGTAATAAGGAATATGTCAGCAAATGCTTCAGTTTTTGAAAGCTTATTTGGTGGAAGACTGTATGGTGTTGCTGCTTTCAGCAATGTTTTATGTTATAGCGTTGTGATGCTGTTTTTATATTCTAGGATAGTAAATAAAAAGGTAAAGTCCAGAACAATTGATGTGATTGGGGTATGCGTCTTACTTCTGCTAATTTTCAAATCACAGATCGCACTACTGATTGCATTTTCCTTGGCAGGTATCTTATTAATAACTTTAGCTAGCTTTTTTGAAGATTTAAATAAACTAATTCTTTTTGGTGTGATCTCGGTAATAGTATTTGCAATACTATATAAGTACTTACCGGATATCTTAAAATATATTAGTACGATTGAAACTCTACCAGAACTGTTGCGGGTGAAAGCTTCGGATGCGAGTTTAATTATAAGTGGTACAAGCAATAACTTAGTAGATGCAACGGTAAGAATGCAACAATATGAAAGCGATATTGCATGTTTTCTTGGAAATCCGCTTGTTGGAACATTGGGGGATAATACAAATATTGGAGGTCATTCGACATGGATTGATTTCCTTGGTATGTATGGATTGTTGTCTATTGTAGTGATAATCTGGCATATTGGCTTGATGAAAAATGTAGTAAAAGCTTCGGCACCTGAGGAGAGAATAATGGTTGCGGTAATTGCAATTGTATTTACCGCAATCGGAATCGTAGACCCAATAATATTTCAAAATGTATATATGGTATTCCTTTTGGTTATTCCATATATGTCTTATCCAAAAGAAGAATATGATGGGATTATAATGTAACGGAGTATTAGATGAAAGTAATTGAAATAAATATATGTCCTGATTTGAGCACTGGAATGTTGATGAGGGATATTGCAAATCAGCTAAATAAAAATGGAGATATGTGCATCACTGCATCAGCACCAAAATATAGGGATAAAAGAGATTGCGAGTATACTATTGGTACGATGTTTGAGCGTCATGCACATATTGTATTGGGACAAATAGTTGGATCAGAAGTTTCTTTTTCAAGGCTAGCTACTCTTAAATTGCTTAGATATATAAAACAATTTGAGCCAGACATCATTCACTTGCATAATATCCATCAGTATTATTTAAATTATAGTATGCTGATGAATTACTTGAGAACTTATAAAGGGAAAATAGTTTGGACATTTCATGATTGCTGGCCGTTTACAGGCGTTTGCCATCATTATACTGAGGAAAAATGCGACAAGTGGCAAAAAAAGTGCTATGATTGTCCTTATATAAAAAAGAAAAAATGGAAGCCTATTGTTGATCTTTCTACGAAGCAATTTTGTATGAAAAAGAATGCTACTAAACAGATTAATGAGTTATACATTGTGACGCCTTCGGAGTGGTTAGCTGATGAGGTCAAGAAAAGCTTTTTAAAGAATCGCCCAGTAACGGTAATTTCGAATGGAATTGACACAGATATTTTCTGTTATAGGGGATCTTCACTTAAAGAAAAATATGGAATTCTTGAAAAGAAAGTTGTTTTAGGAGTTGCAAGTCACTGGACAGAAAATAAAGGATTACATGATTTTGAACTGCTATCTGAGCTATTAGGCGATAAATATCAAATTGTACTTATTGGCGTTGATGCAGATAAAAGAACAAACAATAAAATTCTGTACTTACCGAGGACTGCAAATAAAGAGGAATTGGCACAATGGTATTCTTCGGCTGATGTTTATTGCAATTTGTCGACAGAAGAAACATTTGGACTTGTTGTTGCAGAGGCAATGGCCTGTGGAACACCTGTGGTCGTATATGATTCTACAGCATTACCTGAACTGGTAAGAGAAACTAATTCTTATATATGTATGCCGCATGATTTGACTGATGTTGTACAAAAAATAGGATTAATCTGCACGAATGGAAAGGATACCTATAGCAAAATGTGCAGAGAGAAAGTGATACGTTCTTATTGTAACAAGGATACTGCAGAAAAATATATAAATTTTTATCGAAGTATATTGGAGAGTAAAAATGATTAAGTTAATGATTATTTCACATACATTCGCACGACCTTTGTTATGGAAACGCTGGAAAATGATGGCGGATATGTTTGCTGATATGGATATCACATTGATTGCACCAGAACAATGGATAGATGGTAAAAACAAGAATTATACATTTGGGAAAGAAATGCATAGTTCTGGTTCAACATATGAGTCTGAAAGATTTCATGTCCATTTGATTGATATGGTTACTAAAGGACCGTTTGGGTGGATATCAAAAAAACTGATTAGAGAAATAAAAGATATAAAGCCGGATTACATATATCATATTGGAACACATCTTCAGGATTCGCTACTTGAAGTAATATTAATAAAACATTTTTTTTCTCGCAAGTCAAAAGTGTTAGTGTTTAGTATGCGTGGACCACAACATAATATTACGAAACCTACGTGTAGGAATCTAAAAACAAAAATGAATTATGCATACAGACAGCTCAAATTAAATATTGTAAAGAGAAATGCTACAGCTGTTTTTTGCCATTATCCTGATGCCAAAGATCTATTTTTAAAAGAAGGTTTTAAGGAACCAATTTATATACAGACTCAAGTTGGTGTGGATACAACTGTATATAAGCCAATGGAATCAGAAAGAGTACAAATTAGAGAAAAATATAATCTAGGAGATGCATTTGTTTTTGGCAGTGCCATTAGACTCAGTGCTGATAAAGGTGTGTTTGAAATATTGGAGGCGCTACCACCTGATGGTAACTATAAGTTCCTTTTAATGGGAGCCGGAAGCGATGAAGATGAGCATAAGATTCAGAATACTATCGAAAAAAGAGGATTGTCTGATAAAGTTGTGTTGACGGGATTTATTAGCAATGATGAAATGTATAAATACTGGAATGCGGTAGACTGTGCAATCCATGTGCCTCGAACAACCGACAATTGGGTTGAGACATTTTCGCTTGCGTTAGTACAAGCAATGGCAACGCAGATTTGTGTTATAGGGAATGATTCTGGATCTGTTCCCTATCAGATAGGCTCGGACGGAATTGTTGTTCCGGAGGGAGATATTACTAGTTTGCGGAACGCAATGATTCGTGTAATGAATGATAACTTGTTCCGAGAACAGGTCGCAAAGAAGATGCGAAATAGAGCTGAGAATTGTTTTGACATTGCGCATTTGACTCGATGCTTATATTTGGTTATTAAAGATTTGGAATGTGGAATAGTTGATTCAGATCATTTTGATATGACAAAAATGTAGAAGGGGCGAGTATGACCAGAATTACTGATAAAATAAAAAAATCTGATTCTGCTGTTGCAATCCTATCATTGATGAATAGTAATCTACTGGTTTCATTTGTTGGAGCTGCGGCATCAATTATTCAAGCAAAATTTGTAACAGCAGAACAATTAGGCTATTTTAGACAATTTGGTATTATAACAAATTACCTTTTTTTCCTTCATTTAGGAACATACCAAGCGGTTGAAAGATTATATCCATTATATATTGGAAAAGGGGAAAACGAAAAAGCAAGGCGCTTAGTAGGGGTTGCTGAAGCATGGATTTTTTTTGTTAGTATCCCAACTTCCTTAATTTTTCTTGCTTTAGGAATATTTAGCCTTTTGCGTGGAAATTGGATGGCAACTCTTGGCTGGATAGCACAGGCTGTTGCCATGTTCACAACTGTATACGGAGGATTTATCAAGGCGACGTATAGATCTGGCCAGGATTTCAAGAAAATGGCAAGGGCACAATACTTAACACCAATTCACACAGTCCTAGTTATTCCGATCTATTTTATTTCTCCATATGTTGGATTATTCTTAAAAAATATAAATACATTAGCAATGACAATTGTAATGTATTTGAAAAGACCCATCAAGAGCAAGAAAAAGTTTAACATCACTGATTTTAAAGTAATTATCTCTAATGGTCTACCTAGATTTAGTAGTAGTTATGCTATTACTACCGGAATAGAGGCAATTAGATCAACAATGGTGTTACGTTTTTTAGGTCAGACAGCACTTGGATATTGGTCTTTTACTTGGACAATTTATGGCTTAGTGCGCCAGATTCCTCAGTCTGTTTCTGCTGTATATGCACCAAGAGTAACACAAGAATATGGAAGAACGGGGGACTACAAACAGTGCTTGAAGCTTTGTAAAAAACCGATACTTGTTTGTATGGGATTAGTTGCTTGTCTTATTCCTGTCGGAATATTTGGATCAATGGTATTAGTTCCATTGATTTTGCCTAATTACACTAATGCTGCAGGGATTTTAGCTGCTACAATTGTATGCATTTTACCAACATGCATTCTTGATTTGCCATGGCAGATTATAAACTCGATGAATAGACCAGGAACCTTAAATTTATTTGCATTCACAGATATGCTACTTCAATGTGCAGGAATGATTCTTGCCTTAAAAACTAATTGTGCAATTTATAGTGTGGTAATTGGGAGTGTTGCCGGAAGCATATGGAGAATGATATGTATTGGAGTGTTCTTCCAACGGCTTCACAGAAAAGAGAGGAAAAACAATGGATGATATTGTGTTAAGTGCTTATGTAAAACAAGCCTACATTACACCAGAAAATCAAAGCTTTTGGTTCGGTTATTACAACTATTCACCAGAAAATGCTAATGGTGATAAGTTGTTGGCACATCATGTTGAGTTTGACGGGCGAAGCATTACACAAGAAGACAGGGCGCAGATAGGCTGGATTGATTTGAATTCTGGAGCATGGAATCCTATTGATTTAACGAGTGCCTTTAATTGGCAACAAGGGGCGATGCTACAGTGGTTGGGAGAAAGCGATTGTTTTATTTATAACAATGCAGACAATGGTGAGTTTATTTCAAAGGAATACAATATCTCAACAGGAGAACAGTGTGTTCATCCGTGGCCTGTTTATGGAGTGTTAATCAATCCCAAAATATCATTAACGCTTCAATTCAAAAGAAGTTATTGGTGTAGAGCGTACCATTATGAGACAATAAAGGATAAAGCGTGGGATGGACCTCTGCCCCAAAACGATGGCATTTTTATGTTGAATTTGGATAGCAATGAAGTAGAAAGAATCATCTCAATTGAGGATATTATTCGTATTGATCCAGATGACTCATTTAAGAAAGCTAAGCATTGGGTAGAACATATCATGATAAATCCATCAGGTACAAGATTTGCGTTTTATCATAGGTTTACTCATTCTGCTGGATTTACAACACGGGTTTTTACTGCAAATATAGATGGTACTGATTTGCGCATCATTTCAGGATGGCGTGAGTACAGTTGGTCACATATGGGATGGATTGATAATCAGAAATTTGTTATTTATGGAATCAAAAAAAACTCAACTGTACAAGCATACCGTAAACTCACGGAAGAGCATGGAAAGTGGGGGCAAATATTACGGAAGATATACAAGAAAACATTGTCAAAACTGATTACAAAACAGGTGCGAAAGAGGACACAGATCCCGGGAAGCTATCAGATTTGTGACTCAATTGAAGGAAAAATAACTGAAGAAATTCCACGTGGTCTTTTTAATTTGGATGGACATCCTAGTTTTACAAAAAATGGAAGGTATATGTTGACCGATACTTATGAGGATGAAGAATCTTACAGACATTTGTATATATATGATTTATTAACAAAAAAGAGGGTTGAGTTGGCAAAATTCTATTCGCCGTTTAATTCATGTGATTATAGAAGTGATTTACATCCAAGATTCAATTATGCCGAGAATAGAGTAATTGTAGATTCGGCTCATTCTGGGTATCACAGAATTGTTGGAGTAGATGTGGATTGGGATAGAATAAAGCATGATTTGGAGGAAACATGAGAAAATTAAAATATTTATGCTATTATGATACTCCCGATAACATAAAGGATAATCGCAGATATACATTGTCTGCAGCTAATGTTGTTACATATATTGCTGAGGTAATTGCGGATTATAATGTTAGGAATATCGAAATAGTATCAATTGCAGGGTCAAATAACCGAAATGGTTGCAAGGGTGGTAGAAGAAAAATTGAAAAAGGTATAAGTTTACGAAGTTTTTCATCATTGGGTTACGGTGGAAGGGTACGTAATAAGATTGATTTTTGGCTTATGCAAATTCAGACTTTCTTCTATCTTGCTTTACATCTTTCGAAAGATGATGATTTGCTGGTATACCATTCTATTTACTACATGAAAATGGTAAGTATTTTGAAAAAGATACGCAAGTTTAATCTTATTCTTCAAGTAGAGGAAATCTATGCTGATGTCGTAGGTGATAATTCATTAAGAAAAAAAGAACTCAGTTTTTTTAAACTGGCAGATTCCTATATCTTCCCAACAGTGCTTCTAGATAAAGAAATAAATCAGACAGGGAAGCCAGCAGTATTCATCCATGGAACATACAAGGTTGAGCCAATGAGAAAATGCAATTTTCAAAGGAAAAAAATTCATGACGACTTGGAAAAGGAAATACATTGCGTCTATGCGGGAACGCTTGATCCACAAAAAGGAGGTGCTGCTGCTGCTGCTGCTGCTGCTGAGTTCTTGCCTTCAAATTATTCAATACATATCTTGGGCTTTGGAACACCTAATGAGATTGAGAGTATGAAAGATACTGTTGCTAAAATTGCAAATAAAAAACGGGCAAAAGTATCATATGATGGTGTATTGTCTGGCGAAGAATATATTCGTTTTATTCAAAGCTGTGATATTGGATTAAGTACTCAAAATCCCAATGCAGGTTTCAATAATACATCTTTCCCGAGTAAGATATTATCATATTTGTCTAACGGGCTAAGAGTTGTTACAGTTGATATTCCAGCGATTCGTACTTCAGCAGTTGGAGATATATTGTTTTATTATGATGAACAATCAGCTGAGAATATTGCGAAAACCATACTTAGTATAGACTTGACGGAAAAATATGATAGTAGACAGTTAATTGAACAGATTGCGATTGACTTTTCAAATAACTTATTAAAATTGTTGTGATTGTAAAATAATAGGAGGAATAATTATGTCTTTATTCAAAGAGAAAACCCTAATGATTACCGGTGGAACCGGTTCTTTTGGAAATGTGGTTTTGAACCGTTTCTTGAAAACAGACATCGGTGAAATCCGTGTTTTCTCTCGTGACGAGAAGAAACAGGACGACATGCGTCACGACTTCCAGGTCAGAATGCCAGAAGTAGCAGAGAAGATCAAGTTCTACATTGGAGACGTAAGAGATCTTCAATCCTGTAGAAATGCGATGCATGGAGTGGATTACATATTCCATGCTGCCGCTCTCAAACAGGTTCCGTCTTGTGAATTCTTCCCTATGGAAGCGGTTAAGACCAACATTATCGGCACGGATAATGTGCTGACCGCTGCTATTGAAGAAGGTGTAGAGGCTGTAATTTGTCTTTCTACAGACAAGGCCGCTTATCCTATTAATGCGATGGGCAAGTCTAAATCCCTGGAAGAGTCAGTGGCGATTGCAAAGAGCAGATACAGCGGAAAGACAAAGATTTGTTGCACTCGCTATGGCAACGTAATGTGCAGCCGTGGTTCCGTTATTCCTCTGTGGATTGACCAGATTAAAGCTGGCAATCCTATCACCGTTACTGAACCGAATATGACAAGATTTATCATGAGTCTCGAAGAGGCGGTTGACCTTGTTCTTTACGCATTTGAACATGGCGAAAACGGAGATCTTCTCATCATGAAAGCTCCGGCATGTAAGATTGGACTCCAGGCAGAAGCTGTTTGTGAGATGTTCGGGGGAAATCCGGACGACATTAGAGTCATTGGTATTCGCCATGGTGAGAAAATGTATGAGACTTTGCTCACTAATGAGGAATGTGCTAAGGCTATTGACCTCGGTGGATTCTACCGTGTGCCAGCCGATAACCGTGGCTTGAACTATGACAAGTACTTCAAGGATGGAGATGTAGAACGTAACACTCTGACAGAGTTCAATTCCAATAATACAAGATTGTTGGATAAGGAAGAGATAAAAGCCAAGATGATGGAACTTACATATATCCAGGAGAGACTGGCGGAGGAGTAAAGAAACAGGAAGGGGATTGGCTGATGAAAAGACTTGTAATTCTAGGTGCAGGAGGGTATGGTAGAACTGTAGTAGATATTGCACAACAACTGAGCTACTCCACCATAGTCCTCGATGATGTCGATCAAGCCCATACTCTTTCAACCTTTACATCCTATATCTCGGATGATACCACTTTCATCCCTGCCTTTGGAAATAACGCTTTCCGTATGGAGTGGATACACAGGATAGAGGAGAGTGGTGGACAACTCGCTACGCTGATTCATCCCACAGCCTATGTTTCTCCAACTGCTACCATCAACCCTGGTACTGTCATCCTTCTACACACCATCGTCAACACAGATGTTGTTGTGGGTAAAGGTTGCATCATTAACCTCGGAGCCATAGTTGACCACGGGTGTATACTGGAAGAAGGAGTTCATATCTGTCTTGGTGCAATCGTGAAGGGTGAGAATAGAGTAGAGAAATGTAGTAAGATTGAAGCCGGTGAAGTTGTGGAAAGAGGACCGTACCCGCTTTAAAGAGAGTTTGACTATGTGAATATCGTAGTAGGCAATAACATATCTGTCATTTATTTGTATTGTGCCAATTTGGTTGTGTTGTTTGACCGTGACCTTTAAGCGTGAATTTCTTATTCATAAAAAGTCTGTTGAGTTATCAATTGATGGAGGTAAGGTTATGAAAGCTATTGCTGAGACACTTGTGTTGATTTGGATGGGGCGATTCGTGGGTGAATGTGCGGTTTACGACCATCGAACAGCATAACAGCTATCAAAGGACCACAATACGCTAAATATATGAAACAAACACTCGGAGGTCGTCCCTCCAAACCGCACCAATTTGATATTAACCCCACCTGTGGCAAAGATCCACAGAGAAAAGTGGTCAACTATAACTTCTCGGAATCTCAATAAATGAGATTCCAACCGAAACTTGACAACTAAATATCGTGCAGGAAAAGAAATTTACGAGAAATGGACATAAACATTGGACATAGCGGGTACTATGCCTTGAAAAATTTTATAGAGTCGTTTAAGATATCATTGTTAGGCGGTCAAACCTAAAAATGATTCTTGAAATGCCTCGACTGAAGGCATTTCCCAGGCATCAAGATGTTGGAGCATCATGATGCCGTAGAGGCGGCAGTACCACATCTTTGTAGAGCGGTGCCTGCCGTCTTCTAATTTATAGTCCTCTTTCTCACGCTTGTTGGAGCGTTCCACGGAAGTCCTTCCGTCATATTCCTTTTCCCATGCTTTGCTGTCCCTTGGCGGTATGTTAAATAACCTTGGATTGTCATCGGTAAAGATGTGTACGGTCCTTCCGTATTTCGCCGGTGAACAGGGATGTTCACAAAAGCAGCCACGTTTTCGGTTTGCTTTTGGGCATCGGTATTTGGCCCGATGCTTGGCAGCCTCATATCCATCTTTATGCATACGTAAGCCCATCTTACAGATTGGGACGCCGTCCTCATCAATGGTGAAATCGTCCTTATAAGTGAAATGTCCGGTATGGCCGGGATTGAGGTCGATAAAGGGCGTGATATTTTCCCGTCTGCAGTATTCATAGACAGCATAAGCGTCATGGGCGGAATCCAGAAGGAGTTTTTCAATACGGAACTGCGGAAGGTATGCTTTCATGGTGAAAAAGGAATGCAGAAACGAAAGCATGTCATGCCGGGAAGCCCGTTCCAAAAGCGGAAATACAGGGAGGTCGCTGTGGGAATCGGAGGCCACATACATGTAGAGGTGGTAACCAAAAAAGTAGCAATCCCGATGGGAATCCCATCCCCAGTTGCAGTCCGGCTGAGAATAATGGCGTTTGCAGCTGCAGGAAGGACAGCCGTTTTTCTTACAATCGCAGATCCGTTTTTTCCGTTGCTGCGCAGCAGTACGGACAGGGGTGCCGTCACCGGCAAGAGCCAGATGGTCTGGATCGATCAAACCTTTCTGAATAGAACGATCCAGGAATTGCTGATGATAAAGCCGAAAAATGAGAAAAAAGGGATTCTCTGGTTTCAAATTCCAGCGTTCCAGCAAAGGAAGAAGTTTGGAAGCGGTACTGGAAGAATCACAGGGAGTTTTCTTACCTTTCTTTTTCCCTTTGGGTGGTTTCATTTTAGGGAAACGGTCTTTGGGGGAAAGATTGTCAGAGTCAGCCTGCCAGATGCGGGAAAAGAAATCATAAAAAGTCCCGACACCGGGAGTATCCCCGAAAGAGAATCCGCTGAGGATGGCATAAAGGGGAGTTTCCCGGAGCATACGGCACCAGACGGTGATGGAAGTTACCTTCAGCTTCAAAGCAAGCAGATAGGAGCGCAGCATGCAGGAAGGAAGTCGGGGTTCAGGACCAAAAACAGAGTAGCACTCCTGCATAATGGAATCTGTCAGGGAAAGATCCAGATACCAGAACTGCACGATATAGTCCCAGGTGCTTTTGGAAAGCACAAAGGGATCCGGATAAAACTTAAGGAAATCGGATACGAAAGTATCCTGATAGGCGGCATGACCGCCAGGATTAGTAGGTAACAAAGAAATCGCCTCCAGTCGATTGAAATAAAATATAATCAATCGGCTTCGCCGCAAATTTTGAGCGAATTGTCAAGGGCTTTTTGAAAAAAAGTGGGTGATTTTTTTGAGATAGGGGTCAGAAAGCCTTACAAAATCAGGGCTGAAGATTCCGAGAAGTTATAACTGACCACAGGAGGATAGATAAGATGAGCGTTGAACACAATTTTAAGTGGAAGAATAACGGTAGAACTAAGGTTATGATCGGCTGCGGGACCAGACCCGAGATTATAAGGCTAGCTGCCGTAATTAAAAGATGCAGAGAATACTTCGATACCTGCGTTATCTACTACAATCAGAATTATGATAGAAATCTGAGTACCGTGTTCTGGGAAGACTTTGAACTGAGGAATGAGAAGGGAGAATTTGGCCCTGACATTCTGGTGCCTGTTGTCGGCGAGAATCTTGGTGTGACTTGTGGAAATATTCTGGGCAGAAGTTATGAACTCCTCAGTGAATTGAAACCGGATGGTTATTTGGTGCTTGGTGATACGAATAGCTGCTTATCAGCTATTAGCGCCAAGAGATTACACATCCCACTCTTCCACATGGAAGCAGGCAACCGCTGCAAAGATGAATGTCTGCCGGAAGAGACAAATAGAAGAATTGTGGACGTGATAAGTGACGTCAACCTATGTTACTCGGAATTTGCGAGAAAGTACCTGGCAGATACAGGCCTTCCTAAAGAAAGAACCTATATGACCGGTTCTCCTATGGCTGAAGTGCTGAGGATGAACTTGGAGAAGATTGAAAAGAGCGATGTGCTCGAGAGGTTAGGACTAGAGCCTGACAAATATATATTGTTAAGCGCTCACAGAGAAGAGAACATTGATACAGAAAAGAATTTCATCTTTCTTTTCACTGCCATTAATGCTCTGGCTGAGAAATATGACATGCCTATTTTATATAGCTGTCATCCACGTTCTAAAAAGAGATTGGAAGCAACAGGATTCAAACTGGATCCTAGGGTAAGGGTCAATGAGCCTCTTGGCTTTAACGACTATAATAAGCTTCAGATGAATGCTCTGGCGATCGTATCTGATTCCGGTACGCTGCCGGAAGAGAGTAGCTTCTATCTCTCCATCGGCCATCCGATTGCAGCAGTATGTATCCGCACCTCTACAGAACGTCCTGAAGCACTGGAAGCTGGGGATTTCATCCTTGCCGGTATTACAACTAATGAGTTGCTGAATGCCACGGATATGGCTATTGAGATGAAGCAAAAAGGTGTTCTGGGCAAGCCTTGTCCGGACTATATGGACGAAACCGTGTCCATGAAGGTGGTACGAATCATCCAGGGCTACGTCAACGTAGTCAATAAAATGGTGTGGAGAAAAGATCAGAAATAACGAAAGAGGGAAATAGATGAAGATATTGGTTACCGGAGCAAAGGGTATGGTAGGAACAGCTCTTTGCAATAACCTTAAAAATATTAGTGATGGAAAGAATAGAACCCGTCCGGGGATAAAAATAGATGAAATCTACGAATACGATGTGAATTCCACGCCAGAAGAGCTGGACGAGTACTGCTCCAAAGCAGACTTCGTATTCAACCTCGCCGGTGTGAACCGCCCGGAAAATCCCGAAGATTTTATGAAGGGCAACTTTGGTTTTGCCAGCACGCTTCTGGACAACTTGAAGAAGTATAATAGCAAAGCCGCTATCATGCTGTCTTCTTCCATCCAGGCCACTTTGGCCGGCCGCTTCGGCGACTCGGAGTACGGACGGTCCAAGAAAGCCGGCGAGGAGCTGTTCTTCTCCTATGCAGAGGAAACCGGAGCAAAGGTCGCGGTTTACCGCTTCCCGAACCTGATGGGCCATTCCAGGCCGAAGTACAACAGCGCTGTCAGCACCTTCTGCTGGGCTGTGGCTAATGATGAAGCGTTCCATGTAAATGACCGGAGCACCGAACTGGAGCTTCTCTATATTGACGACCTGGTGGAAGGGATGTTCGATCTTCTGGAAGGAAAAGAAGTCCATTGTGAGTTTGACGGCGTGGATACGGTCATAGATCCAAAGGGACGCTACTGCTGTGTTCCGATTACCCATAAAGTAACGCTGGGCGAGATCGTAGACCTGCTGGAGCAGTTCAAACAGCAGCCGTCTACTCTGATGATGCCGAAGATGCCGGATGGCTCTTTCGCGAAGAAGCTGTACAGCCTGTATCTGACGTACCTTCCGGCGGAGAAGTTTAAATATCCGCTGAAGATGAACGTGGACGACAGGGGCTCTTTCACGGAGCTGGTACACACCGCCGACTGCGGCCAGGTCAGCATCAACATCAGCAAACCGGGCATTACCAAAGGCCAGCACTGGCATAATTCCAAGTGGGAGCTGTTTATTGTGGTGGCAGGGCACGGGCTGATTCAGGAGCGGAATATCCACACTGGCGAGACGGTAGAGTTTGAAGTGTCCGGCGATAAGATTGAAGCTGTCCACATGATACCGGGCTGGACCCATAATATCATCAACCTGAGTAAGACGGAAAACCTGGTGACGGTGATGACCTGCAATGAGATTTTCAACCCGGAGCGGCCGGATACTTTTTTTGAGCCGGTGTGATAACGATTTAGGCAGAGACAGATACCGGCGTACCGGTTTGCGGGATTCGAAGACACAGAATGGAGCGTAAGAAACAATGAGCGAAATCAGAACAGACTATTCAAACATACATTTTAAAGACAACGGGAAGCTGAAGCTTCTCATCATCGTCGGCACTCGACCGGAGATCATCCGGCTGGCGGCGGTGATCAACAAGTGCCGGAAATATTTCGATGTAGTGCTTGCCCATACGGGACAGAATTATGATTATACCTTGAATGGAATCTTTTTTGAAAACCTGAAAATTGACAATCCGGAGGTCTATATGGACGCGGTAGGAGACGACCTCGGCGCCACTGTGGGGAATATCATCAACTGTTCTTATAAGCTGATGGTTCAGATCAAGCCGGACGCGCTGCTGATCCTGGGGGATACCAACAGCTGTCTGTCTGCCATCGCGGCAAAGCGCCTGCATATCCCCATCTTCCATATGGAAGCGGGGAACCGCTGCAAGGACGAGTGTTTGCCGGAGGAGACAAACCGCCGGATTGTGGATATCATTTCCGATGTGAACCTGGCGTATTCCGAGCATGCCAGAAAATATCTCCATGAGTGCGGCCTGCCAAAGGAAAGAGTGTATGTGACGGGCAGCCCCATGGCAGAGGTGCTGCACCAGAACCTTGCTGAGATTGAAAAGTCGGATATTCTGGAAAAACTGGGACTGGAACCGCAAAAATATATTCTGCTTTCCGCTCATCGGGAAGAGAACATTGACACGGAAAAGAATTTCCTGAGCCTGTTCACAGCAATCAATAAGATGGCGGAAAAGTACGATATGCCGATTCTGTATTCCTGCCATCCCAGAAGCCGGAACCGCCTTGCCGCCTCCGGGTTCCAACTGGACCGGCGCGTGATCCAGCACGAACCTCTGGGATTCCATGATTATAACCATCTGCAGATGAACGCTTTTGCGGTGGTATCCGATTCCGGCACGCTTCCGGAGGAGAGCAGCTTCTTTACTTCTGTGGGGCATCCCTTCCCTGCGGTATGTATCCGGACAAGCACTGAGCGCCCCGAGGCGCTGGACAAGGCCTGCTTTATCCTTGCCGGCATTGATGAAGTAAGTCTGCTGCAGGCGGTGGATACCGCGGTTACGATGAATTTGAATGGGGATTATGGGATTCCGGTGCCGGATTATGTGGAGGAGAATGTAAGTACAAAGGTGGTAAAGATCATCCAGAGCTATACAGGAGTTGTGAATAAGATGGTGTGGCGGAAGTCCTGAAACTATTTTAGCCGGACGAAAAATCCGGCTTTTCTTTAACGATATAATTTAGATTGAAATGTAAATAACAATTTTGATAGGAGTGTGCGATGACTTATGTCCAGACCAAAGAAGAAACCAAATTATAATCCACACCAGATCATGCAAGAGTTCATGGACGCTTTCCGGCAGTGTGTATCCGTACTTCAACGGAGCGTCCGGAAGCTCTTGACAAGGCTTGCTTTATCCTGGCAGGGATTGATGAGAAATCACTGCTTCAGGCAGTAGAGACAGCGGTGGAGATGAATGAGAACGGGGATTATGGGATCCCGGTTCCGGATTACGTGGAAGAAAATGTGAGCACCAAGGTCGTGAAGATCATCCAGAGTTATACGGGGGTGGTTGATAAGATGGTTTGGAGGAAATAAATTTGTTAGAACGAATTAAGATGCGGAAAGATGCAGGAAGCAGATTTTCCTCTGAGGTACTAACTTTTGTAAAATGAGGTGAAGTTTGATTCAAAGACTGTCATTATTTTGGAACACGTATTTTGATTTTAAATATAGGATTGCGATCATTATTGGAATTCTGCTGTTTACTGTTTTTGTTACCGCGCGTATTTACATGTCGGCAAAGCAGCATGAATCATTAAAGTGCCGGGAAATCATATATATCTTCTTTTTGTGCATTTATCTGACATTTTTGTTTGGAGTGACGCTTTTCAACCGCCAACCGGAGAAATCTTTTTCTATAGAGTTGACACCTTTGTGGTCTTATCGAGAGACCCTGGCTAATGGAAATCTGGAGCTGGGGAAACAGATTTTTTACAATATGCTTGCATTTGTTCCGTGGGGGATTTTTCTGCCCGTCTTGTTTCGAAAAATGCAGAGTTTCTGCTATGTAGTTGTAGCAGCTGCGGTGCTGTCCGCCGTGATTGAAATCAGTCAGTTGATATTCAGGTGTGGATTGTGTGAGCTGGACGATGTGATGAATAATACTCTGGGAGCGGCAGCAGGGTATGGCATATGGAAAATAGTGAGTATTGCAACAGGCATGTTGAAGAAAGAACGACACTGTTGATTCTGTAATTGTATACGGCTGTCAAGAATGAAATATTATGGATCTGGAAAAAGAACAGCGGGGAAGAAGACCCCTGGCAAAGCTGACTCATGATATTGATCTTCAGATCACGGAGGAAAGAAAACCGGGCACCTCTCCTTGACATTCCCCTCCCCATATGCTACCCTTTTCTACAGATCAAAAAGATCGGAATATATTTTCAAAAGCAATGACGAAGAGAGTAGTCTGCCGGAGATCTTACAGAGAAATCCCAAGGGCCGTCCATAACAGAGCAGGATGCGCCGATGCTGAGAGGGACCGGATGGAACGCAGATGAACATGGCTTCTGAGCGGCGCACCGAACTAAGGACATGAGCAGGGCAGCGGTTGGACAACCCGCTCAATATCCATAGCAAGGCTGCGAAGGGACCGCCCTTTACAGCGGAGGGGTGCAGATCAGGCACTCGCTGAGGTCTTTTCCGTGAGGAAAAGGCGAAGAGAAGTGGTAACACGGTGATAACCCGTCTTCTTACAGGTTAAGAAGGCGGGATTTTTTTCGCCATGGCACAGCAGCCGTGAAGGAACGGGATACACTAAGGCTGAAAACCCGCAAAGTTCCCGCAAGAAGGTGTTACAGAGCTTCGCATTGTATAACAGGAAAGAGAGGAAACAAAATGTCAGAGAAACAGAAATACTACATTACAACCGCGATCGCCTATACATCAGGCAAGCCGCACATCGGCAACACGTATGAGATCGTGCTCGCGGACGCGATCGCGCGCTACAAGAGAAGCCAGGGGTATGATGTGTTCTTCCAGACCGGCACAGACGAGCACGGTCAGAAGATCGAGCTCAAGGCTGAAGAAGCGGGCATCACTCCGAAGGAATTCGTGGATAATGTATCCGCGGAGATCAAGAGGATCTGGGACCTGATGGATACGTCTTACGACAAATTTATCCGCACCACAGATGAAGATCATGAGAAACAGGTGCAGAAGATTTTTAAGAAACTCTATGACCAGGGTGATATTTATAAAGGATATTACGAGGGAATGTACTGTACGCCGTGCGAGTCATTTTTTACGGAATCTCAGCTTGTTGACGGCAAGTGCCCGGACTGTGGCCGCGAGGTGCAGCCGGCGAAAGAGGAAGCATATTTCTTTAAGATGAGCAAGTATGCGGACCGCCTGATCGAGTATATCAATGAGCATCCGGAATTTATCCAGCCGGTTTCAAGGAAGAATGAGATGATGAACAACTTCCTTCTTCCGGGGCTTCAGGATCTGTGTGTGTCCAGAACTTCATTTAAGTGGGGCATCCCGGTTGACTTTGACCCGAAGCATGTGACTTATGTATGGCTGGATGCGTTGACCAACTATATCACGGGGATCGGATATGACGCGGACGGCAACAGTACGGAGCAGTTTGAAAAGCTGTGGCCTGCGGACCTGCATCTGATCGGAAAGGATATCATCCGTTTCCATACGATCTACTGGCCGATCTTCCTGATGGCGCTGGGACTGCCGCTGCCGAAGCAGGTGTTCGGGCATCCGTGGCTCTTACAGGGAGACGGGAAGATGAGCAAGTCCAAAGGAAATGTACTCTATGCGGATGAACTGGTTGATTTCTTCGGCGTGGATGCAGTGCGCTACTTTGTACTTCATGAGATGCCTTTCGAAAATGATGGCGTGATCACATGGGAGCTGATGGTGGAGCGCCTGAATTCTGACCTTGCGAATACGCTTGGAAACCTGGTGAACCGTACGGTTTCCATGACCAATAAATATTTTGGCGGCACAGTGACAGATAAAGGTGTTACTGAAGAAGTGGACGCAGACCTGAAGGCAGTGATCGAGAACACGCCAAAGGCAGTAGACGCGAAGATGAATGACCTCAGGGTCGCGGATGCGATCACGGAGATCTTCAACCTGTTCAAACGCTGCAACAAATATATCGATGAGACAATGCCATGGGCGCTGGCAAAGGACGAGGCGAAGAAAGACCGCCTGGAGACTGTGCTCTGGAACCTGATCCAGGGTATTTCCGCAGGCGCCGTGCTTCTTGAATCCTTTATGCCGTCCACGAGCAAAAAGATACTGGAACAGCTCGGAGGCGGGCATGTGACAGAAAAGCCGGAGATCCTTTTCCAGAGACTGGATCTGGAGGAAGTGATGAAGAAAGTAGAAGAACTGCATCCGCCTGTAGCTGACAGCGCGGCAGAGGCAAAAGAAGAAGCTGTGATCGACATTGAGCCTAAAGACGAGATTACATTTGAGCAGTTCGGGACCATGCAGTTCCAGGTTGGCGAGATCATTGCCTGCGAGGAAGTGAAGAAGTCAAAGAAGCTCCTGTGCTCCCAGGTGAAGATCGGAAGCCAGGTGAAGCAGATCGTATCCGGTATTAAAGCACATTACACACCGGAAGAGATGGTGGGCAAGAAAGTTATGGTTCTTGTAAACCTGAAGCCTGCAAAGCTGGCAGGAGTATTATCCGAAGGCATGCTTCTGTGCGCGGAAGATGCAGAGGGAAATCTGTCCCTGATGGTGCCGGAGAAAGAGATGCCGGCAGGGGCTGAGATCTGCTGATCATCAGATCTTTTTCAGCACTTCAAGCAGCCGTGAGTTATCCTCAGGCATCATAATACAGAACCGGACGAACTCCCCGTCCAGACATTGGAAGGAGGAACAGTCGCGGATCATCAGGCCGCGTTTGATGCATGTCTCGAACACATCAAACGCGGTCTTTCCTTCTTTTAAGATCTTGAGCAGAAGGAAATTGGCATAGGGTGTATAGACTTTGTATGTGCTCTGCCGCGACAAGGCATCGTACATTCTGCTTCGTTCGGAGAGGATCAGCTCACGTGTGCGGTCAATATAATCTTTATCCTGAAACAGCAGCTCTCCGGCAAAGGCTCCGATACTGTTCAGCGACCAGGGGATCTGTTTTTCTTTCATTCTCCTGAGGAACTCCCGGTTTCCGGTCACGGCATAACCCAGCCGCATGCCCGGAGCTGCGAAAAATTTGGACACGCCCCGGAGCACACACAGATTAGTGAAATGTTTTGTGAAGGGCACTGCGGTGACAGCTTCGATGTCAGGGGCGAATTCCACATAGGTTTCATCGATCATGACAAAGACGCCTTTTTCTGCGCAGAAGGCGAGAAGCCGATCCATATCGCTGTGTGCTATTGCTGATGAGGTGGGATTGTTCGGGTTGCAGATAATGAGAAAATCATATCCGCCGTTTTCAAGTACCGGACAGAGATCATCCACATTCAGCAAAAAGTCATTCTCTTCTTTCAGGTGATAATATTCCTGTGTGCTCCCGGAAAATGAGAGTTCCCGGGAATACTCGGAATAGGTCGGCCCGAGGATGAGAGTACGCTTCGGCATCCGGGCGTCGATCAGGAGAGCGATCAGCTCGCTGGAACCGTTCCCGGGGAGGATGAAGTCCGCAGGGATGCGGCAGTATGCAGATAAGACTTCCCGCAGGGAAGTGTATTCTCTGTCCGGATAGGAAGAAAGAACATCCAGGCGTGACGAAAGAGCTTCCTTTACGGATTCCGACAGCCCAAGGGGATTGACGTTCGCCCCGAAGTTGGTGATGTCTTCTTTTTGCAGGTGATAATATTCGCAGATTTTTTCAATGTCGCTTCCGTGAAAAACAGGTCTTGTATTCATGGCTGCCCTTCCCTCCGTGTAAAAATTTATTTTGTCTCAAAGAGGATGCCGAGCGTATTTGGACCGCAGTGGCAGGAAATCGTGCAGCTCGCTTTTGTCACATGGATCTCTTTGAATTTCATTGTTTCTTCTACAGTCTTTTTCACAAGATCAATATATTCCCGGGGAATCCCGGAGTGCGTGATAAAGATCAGGTCAGTATTGATATCCGAATATTTATTCAGCTCATCCTTTACATATCTGACCAGGACTTTATCCAGGGCGCCCCGGTACTTTTTGCCTACGCCCATGCTTCCGTCCCGGTTGTCCACCTGGATGCAGGGTTTCAATTTCAGCATATTGGCGCCGAGGGCGGCCACTGCGGAGCAGCGTCCTCCGGCATGGAGAAAGGTCAGGGTGTCAAGGATAAAGCTGGCATGGCATTTTGCAGTCCGCTTACGCAGCGCTTCCGCAATTGCGGCGGCATCCATGCCTTGCTCGATCATCCTTCCGGCGGCTGCGACCAGCAGACCGGTCCCGGTAGAGAGGTTGCAGCTGTCCACTGCATGGACATGTCCCAGTTCTTCCGCGGCAAGACAGCAGTTCTGGTATACACTGGAAAGAGCATGCCCCAGGTTAATGTGTATGATCTCGTATCCTTCCTCTACCCACGGACGAAAGTGGTCAATGTATTCCTGTACATTTACCGCCGCGGTCTTAGGGAGCACTTTGCGGTCATAATACTCCTGGTAGATCTCTTCCGGTGTGATATCTACATTATCTCTGTATTCTTTTTCGTTCAGTATGATATGCAGGGGAAAATAGTTAACGTTGTAACGTTCTTTTAGTTCTTCATCCAGATCGCAGGTGCTGTCCGCGCTCAGGATGATCTTCTGTGATGTCTTATCTGACATGGTCTTTACCTCCTGGTGAATACGTTCGGAATACCATCCTTTGAAAGACAGTATAGCACGTTTTGGCGAAAAGGGGAGGGGAGAAATTAAGCTTGTATTTCCCATAGGTCGGTGGTACACTTTTTTCAAATGTGTTTTTCCTTTACCTGTTTTGAGGTTTGGAGATTCGCGGAAGAGCAGGGAGATCACAGAAGCATATATAATGGAGCGATGATGGATTTTTATAAACGTGCCCGCATTGTCTGCCTTGCTATCCCCTATGGAGAAGCGGCGACCTATGGACAGATTGCAATGCTTTATCGGGCGGGGCGGGAGAAACCTGCGGTACGATCCGAGCGTCCGCTGAACAATACAATATGGAAGGAGAATATTTTTATGTACAGAGCATCAGAAAACCGATATGAAAAAATGGCATATACCAGATGTGGAAAGAGCGGGCTGAAACTGCCGGCTGTATCCCTGGGACTGTGGCACAATTTCGGAGACACCGGGGTATATGAAAACATGAGGCAGATCTGTTTTACCGCATTTGATAACGGGATCACACATTTTGACCTTGCGAACAATTATGGTCCTGCGCCGGGAAGCGCGGAGAAGAATTTCGGCAGGATTTTAAAAGAAGATCTGGGACAGTACAGAGATGAGCTTATCATCAGCACAAAGGCAGGGTATGAGATGTGGGACGGCCCTTACGGGGACTGGGGAAGCAGGAAGTATCTCCTTGCCAGCCTGGACCAGAGCCTGAAGAGGATGGGGCTGGAGTATGTGGATATTTTCTACCATCACAGGATGGATCCGGAGACGCCTCTGGAGGAAACCATGGGCGCCCTGGCGCAGGCAGTGTCATCCGGGAAGGCGTTGTATGCGGGACTGTCCAATTATGACGGAGAGACGATGAAAAAAGCGGCGGCTATACTGGATGACCTTCACTGTCCGTTCATTATCAACCAGAACCGATATTCTATCTTTGACCGTACGATCGAGAACAATGGGCTGAAGGATACAGCGGAAAAGGAAGGGAAAGGGATCATTGCGTTCAGTCCGCTGGCACAGGGTCTTCTGACAAACCGTTACCTGAACGGGATCCCGGCTGACAGCAGGATACGAACAGACGGACGGTTTCTGCGCGCAGAGGCACTGTCAGAAGAGCGTCTGCAGCAGATACGGAATCTTAACGGGATCGCAGCGGGAAGGGGACAGACCCTTGCGGAGATGGCTCTGAGCTGGGTGTTAAAAGACGGAGCAGTGACAAGCGTGCTGATAGGAGTGTCAAAGCCGGAGCAGGTGCTGGATAATATCAAGGCTGTTGAAAATACGCAGTTTACGGAAGAGGAACTGAAGAAGATCGACAGCGTGAGCATGTAGAACAAAGGCTGTGAAAAGAAAATAGAGTGAAAACGGATAGAAAGAGGAGCGGGGCAGATGGAAGAGCAGAATACGCCGGAAGAAAAGGCGGTACAGGAACAGTCGGCGCGGAGCAGAGCATCAGTACGGCAGGAAAAGCGTGATCTGACGACCGGGAGCGTGACATCTACCATGCTCCTTTTCGCTGTGCCCATGATACTGGGAAATGTGCTCCAGCAGTGCTATAATCTGGCGGATACATGGATCGTAGGGAAATTTGTCGGTTCGGGAGCTCTCGCGGCAGTGGGGAGCGCTTATACGCTCATGAACTTTCTGACGTCTATCATCACAGGCATGTGCATGGGAGGAGGCACGCTTTTTTCTATCTGCTATGGACGCAGGGACGTCCGGAAGATGAAGGAATACATGGTGTCATCTTTTGCTCTGATCCTGGGCATTACTGCGCTTTTGACTGCTGTGTCCTTTGGGTTCCTGCATCCCATCCTCAGGCTGATGCAGATCCCTGCGGATGTTTATGGCATGATGTATGACTATATGTGGATCATCCTCTTCGGACTGCCGTTTATTTTTCTTTATAATTTTTTCGCATTTCTTCTGCGCTCAGTGGGGAATTCTGTGACTCCGCTGGTGTTTCTCGGCGTCAGCACTGTTCTTAACATCGGGCTGGATTATGTGTTCGTGGCTGTCTTTGACTGGAACGTGGAAGGCGCGGCGATCGCCACTGTGCTCTCCCAGATTATATCGGGAATCGGGATTGCGGTATACAGCTTTGCCAAAGAGACCGTGCTTCGCCTGAAGCGGGAAGAACTGAGAGTAAACGGCGGGATACTCGGAGAGATCTTTTCTTATTCCGCGGCGACCGGAATCCAGCAGTCGGTCATGAATTTCGGGATACTTATGGTGCAGGGACTTGTGAACAGCTTCGGGACTGCGGTCATGGCTGCGTTTGCGGCAGGCGTGAAGATCGATACGCTGGCGTATATGCCGGCTCAGGAATTCGGAAACGCTTACTCCATCTTTATCTCTCAGAATTACGGCGCAGGGAAAAAAGACAGGATCAGGAAGGGCTCGAAAAGCGCGGTGATCGTTGTGCTTGTATTCTGCCTGGCGGCATCAGCGGCAGTCTTTATCCTTGCCCGGCAGCTCATGGGGATCTTTATCGCGCCGGAAGAGACCGGGATCATTAACATCGGGGCCGGATATCTGCGGGTTGAAGGGGCGTGCTACTGCGGGATCGGAATTTTGTTCCTGCTGTACGGATATTTCCGCGCGGTGGAAAAGCCGAAGGTTTCTCTGCTCCTGACGATTATATCGCTCGGGACGAGAGTAGTGCTGGCTTACGCTTTTGCTCCTGTCTTTGGTGTGGGAGCGATCTGGTGGGCGATCCCCAGCGGATGGGTGCTGGCAGACGTGACCGGGGCAGTGCTCATACGGACTGTGGGAGCAGGATCTCGTCAGGTATCACAGATCTAATGCGGCCAGGAACCTTCCTTCCACGGCTTCCCAGTTGATCAAATGGAACCAGTCGTCAATATAGGCTGCGCGCATATTGTAATGCTTCAGATAATACGCATGTTCCCACACATCAATGTTCAGAAGAAGGGTCATGCTGTTCAGGGGCGGTGTGTTCTGGTTGGCAGTGGTGATGATCTTAAGCCGTCCGCCGTGCGAGACCAGCCATGCATAACCAGAACCGAATACGGAGAGGGCAGCTTCTTTAAACTGAGATTTAAAATCCTCCGGACTTTTGAACTGGAGAGACATTTCATCGAAGAGCCGGGGGGCCTCACAGGGGGCGCCCGGTTCTTTCATACTGTTAAAATAGAACCGATGATTGAATACGCCTCCGGCGTTATTGCGTACCGGAATCTGGAGATGCTGAGGCAGACGGCACCAGCGCGTCAGGAGCTCTTCCAGAGAAAACTGCTGAAGCGCGGGATTCTCATCCATAAGCTTGTTCAGATTATCTATATAAGTCTGGAGATGCCGGTCATGGTGAAGGCGCATTGTCTTTTCATCGATATATGGTTCCAGCGCATTGTAAGCATAAGGGAGTGGTGTGTTTACAAATGGATAGAAATTGTTCATGGGACTCCTTGTATCGGAATCATCCGATTTTTACACTATTTTTAACATTATATGAGAAGAAAACAGAAGCATGCCAAAGAAATTATCTGATCAGTTTGAGCAAATCTGCCCATAGTTTTTTCTGTCTCAGTGTGTTATGATTAAGTTCACCTGATTCCTGTTCATGGGAATCAAAATATCAGTTTCAAATTCATCTTTATTATTCAGGGCTGATTCAGCCGGAATTCACAGGCGTATGATGTGAAATGCAGGAAAGGAGTGAGACGCAGGATCTGTTTGTTGTAAATCAAAGGTAAAAATACTATAATCAAAGGAGAAAAGCTTATGGAAGAAAAAACAAAACTGAATATGCAGATGTATGATCCTGAGAGTGTCCTCGTGCCACTGCAGAAGCTGAATCTTATGGATGATTTTCTGTTTGACGCCGCGACAGTGGACCTGGAAACGTGCAAAATCATTATTGAACTGTCGCTGGGCATTACGATCCGGAACATTGTGTGGAAAGAGGGGCAGAAAGTCATACATAACCTTCCCGGCAACCGGGGAATACGGCTGGACTTCTATGTGGAAGACGATCAGGGACAGGTGTTTGACGTGGAGATGCAGAAGCGCAATGAAGGGAATATCCCTAAACGCACGAGGTTTTATCAGGCATTGATCGATGCCCCGATGTTAAAAAGCGGGGAACGGGGATTTGACGGACTGAAACCGGCGTATATTGTCGTGATCTGCGGGTTTGACCTCTTTGGATATGGGCTGTATCGGTATACATTTGACAATCGGTGTAAAGAAGTGCCGGATCTGGTCATGGGAGATGAATGCCAGAAGATCATTCTCAATACAAAGGGGAAGAATGATCACGAGGTGGAAAAGACTCTGGCTGACTTCCTCCATTATGTAGAAAAGAGCAGTGATGAAAATGTGCCTGAAGACTGCGACGAGCGTCTGAAACATCTGCATAAGAAGATTCACAAGATCAAGATGAGTGAAGAGATGGGAGTGAGTTATATGAAGATGGAAGAACGCGACAGGCTGATAAGGGATGAGGGGTTAAGAAGAGGAAGAGCAGAAGGAAGAGCGGAGGGAAAAGCCGAACTGATCAGTATTATCCGGAAGAAAGCTTCCCGCGGCATGGCAGCTGCGGATGTTGCGGACTGGCTGGAGACAGAGCGTGGAGAGGTGGAACGGATATTGGAGCTGATGAGGACTTATCCTGACTGGACAGATCTCCAAGTAGCGGAAGAACTTATGCGGCGGGAAAACGTATATGAGGATCAGGTATAGAGATGCCTGGCATACAGACAAAAGAGTAAGAAAGAGAAGGTGGCATTCTATGTATATCGCGGATCTGCACATCCATTCCCGGTATTCCCGGGCGACCAGCAAGGAGTGCACCCCGGAGCATCTGGATCTCTGGGCGCGGAGAAAGGGCATCCAGATCGTGGGGACAGGAGACTTTACGCACCCGGCATGGAGAGAGGAGCTGTCAGAGAAGCTGACGCCTGCGGAGGACGGGCTGTATGTGCTGAAGGAAGACTGCCGGATCAAAGATGAAAGCGTGCGGGGAGAGATGATTCCCCGTTTTGTTATCACCGGGGAGATCAGCTCGATCTATAAGAAGAACGGAAAAGTGAGAAAGGTCCACAGCGTGATCATTCTGCCGGGACTTGAGTATGCAGAGCGCATTGCAAATAAACTGGAGCAGATCGGCAACATCCATTCTGACGGGCGGCCGATCCTCGGAGTGGACTGCCATGACCTTCTGGAGATCACGCTGGAACTGTGTCCTTCTGCGATATATGTTCCTGCGCATATCTGGACGCCACATTTTTCGATGTTTGGCGCATTTTCGGGATTCAATACAGTGGAAGAGTGTTTTGAGGATCTGACACCGTATATTCATGCTGTGGAAACCGGGCTGTCATCTGATCCGCCCATGAACTGGAGAGTATCCGCGCTGGATCGGTTCCAGCTCATCTCAAATTCGGACGCGCATTCCCCGGCGAAGCTGGGGCGGGAGGCGAACCTGCTGGATATTCCGATGTCCTATGAGGGGCTTGCGCAGGCGATACAGACAGGGGAAGGGATGTACGGCACGATTGAATTCTTCCCGGAGGAAGGGAAATATCATATGGACGGGCACAGGAAATGTAATCTCTGCCTGACGCCTTCTGATACGATGAAATATAACGGGGTGTGCCCGGTGTGCGGGCGCAGGATCACGATCGGCGTGTCACACCGCGTGGAAGAACTTGCTGACCGTCCGGAAGGATATGTGCGGGAAGGTGCAAAAGCATTTGAGAGCCTTGTCCCGCTGCCGGAAGTGATCGCTGCGTCTATGGGCTGTTCTGCCGCGAGCAAAAAGGCAGAGAAGGAGTATGTGCATATGCTTTCTGAGCTGGGCGCTGAGTTCGAGATACTGAGGACGCTTCCCCTTGAGGATATCCGGCGGGTGTCCGGAACGAGGATCGCAGAGGGCATCCGGCGGCTGCGGAGCGGACAGGTGGAACGGATTCCTGGTTTTGACGGGAAGTATGGCGTGATCCGCCTGTTCAGTACAGACGAATTGGAAAATACAGAAGGGCAGATGAGCTTCTTTGACAAGATCGGCGCGGATGCAGGCAGTACAGACAGAGCCGGTTCGGGTACAGAATGCGCAGACAGGAACAGTGCTGGAGAAGACAATGCGGACCTGACAGGAAGGAAAACTGCTGAGGCAGAGGCAGAGAGCATAGAGCTTTCCGGGGAAAGCCATGGCGGGAAGACAGCCCCGCTCCTGAATCCGGAACAGCTCCGGGCAGTTACATCGGGAGCGGAGCGGATCGCGGTCAAGGCAGGTCCGGGCACTGGGAAGACAAAGACACTTGTGTCCCGGCTGAAATATCTCCTTGAAAACCGCAGAGTCCGCCCATCTGAGATCACGGCAGTTACTTTTACAAATCAGGCGGCTGCTGAGATGCGGGAGAGGATTGCAAAGGAGACCGGAAAAAAGTCAGCGGGCAGGATGATGACCATCGGTACATTCCACGCTGTCTGCCTGGATTTCCTGAAGGCGCAGGGCAAAAAGTTCTGTCTGGCAGGAGAGGCAGAACTGAAAGATCTGGCAGAACAGGCGATGGAAGAGACCGGGGCAGATGTAAGCGAAAAAGAGTTTCTTGAAAGAGTGTCGCGGCATAAGGCTGGGATTCCTGCCGGAGGGACGGAGCAGGCATATGAGCGCTATGAACAGTTGAAAGCGGAAAAGAATCTGTATGACTTTGATGATCTTCTTCTCTGTACGGCAGAACTGATCGAGAACAGCGATGCCCGGCCGGGATGGGCGAGGAGTTTTCGCTATCTTCTGGTCGATGAGTTCCAGGACATTAACCCTGTCCAGCATCGGCTGATACGGCTCTGGCACAGCGCCGGGCAGGAACTCTTCGTCATTGGGGATCCGGATCAGTCGATCTACGGCTTCCGCGGCGCAGACGCCCATTGTTTTGAAGAACTGGAAGCAGAATATTCGGATCTGGAAGTTATTGAACTAAAGGAGAACTACCGCTCATCGCCCCAGATCCTTTCCGGAGCGGAGGCAGTGCTGGATAAGACCGGCAGCCTTCATGCCAACTGCCCGGACAATGCGCCGGTGCGTGTCGTGCAGGCAGAGAGCCCTCTGAGTGAAGGCATATTCATAGCAAAAGAGATCGGCCGCATGGCGGGCGGAGTCGGCATGCTGGAAGCTCATCGGGAGGCATGGGAAAACAGCGGGCGGAAGATCAGGGGTTTTGGAGATATTGCGGTGCTGTACCGGACGAACCATCAGGCGCGCCTTCTGGAGAAATGTCTGCGGAAAGAAGGAATCCCGTATATCGTGGCTGGCAGGGAAGAATTTCTACAGGAAGAAACTGTGCAGGGCAGTATCTGTTTCTTTCGATATCTGAGGGATGCGGAAAATATGTCGGCAGCGCAGGAGTGCGCGAAGCTGCTCTGGAAGCTTCCGTGGAATGATATGGCAGCAGAGGTGATCAGAAATGCGGCGGATAAATTCGGCGGAGCTTATCATAGGAAAAAGCCGCAGAAATTCCTGGAGGAATGGATGGCAGAGATGAACCTGGAAAATGATCAGGCGATGGGACAGTTTGCCGGAATGACGGTATTTTACAGGACCATGGATGAATTCCTGAGCGCTCTGGAGCTTGGCGTGGAGAGTGACCTGAAGCGGTGCGGGAATAAAAAATACATGGCAGAAGCGGTGACTCTGATGACGCTCCATGGCTCAAAGGGACTGGAGTTCCCGGTGGTGTTTATCTGCGGAGCGGAAAACGGATTGATCCCGCTGGAGAATGAGAAGCATCCGGCAGATAAGGAAGAGGAACGGCGGTTATTTTATGTGGGAATGACCAGGGCAAAAGAAGAACTGGTCATCACGGCTTCGGGAGAAGTTTCGGAATTTTTGGAAGAGCTGAAAAATAAAAGTGGCGGATCTGGTCCGGATATTTTGCCGGAGGGGTACATACAATGGGAAAAAACAGAGGAAAGAAAAAGGGATGCGGACTTCCATCAGATGAGTCTCTTTGAACTATAACATTGACATTCTTCCCTCGATACTTTAGATTAGAGTGAGACGAAAATACCGGGAAAAGCCTGACAAAAAGGAAATGCCCCGAAAAGGAGATCAGTAGATATGAGATTAGGAGAAAAACAGGTGCTCACCGTGGTCAAGATCGTAGACTTCGGCGTGTACCTCGGAAATGATGAAGAGCGGGTGCTGCTCCCGAAAAAGCAGGTGCCGGAAGGGATCGAAGCGGGAGACCCGGTGGAAGTATTCCTCTATAAAGATTCCTCGGACCGAATGATCGCTACGACGAACGAACCCAAAATCACCCTTGGACAACTGGCAGTGCTTGAGGTGGCTGACGTGGGGCGTATCGGAGCGTTTCTCGACTGGGGGCTGGAGAAGGATCTTCTCCTGCCGTTTAAGGAACAGACGGTAAAAGTGGAAAAAGGGGACCGCTGCCTGGTCAGCCTCTATGTGGACAAGAGCGGACGTCTGTGCGCGACGATGAAAGTGTATCCCCTGCTGCAGACAGATTCCCCGTATAAAAAGAATGACATGGTCAGGGGGACGGTCTATGAGATCAGCCGGGAATTTGGCGTATTTGTCGCTGTAGATAACAAATATTCCGCTCTGATCCCGCGCAGAGAAGTGTATGGCAGGATGTTTATCGGACAGCAGATAGAAGCGCGGGTGACGGATGTGAAGGCGGACGGAAAACTGGATCTGAGCGTGAGAGGCAGGATTCCTGAGCAGATGGACGAGGATGCCCGTATAATCATGGAACGCATCAGTAAGAATGGCGGCTTTCTTCCGTTTACAGATAAGGCGGAACCGGAGAGGATCAAAGCAGAGTTCGGCATGAGCAAGGCGGCGTTTAAGCGTGCGGCGGGGAGACTGTTAAAGCAGGGCAGGATAACCATAGATGAAAATCAGGGAAAAATCTTGCAATCCAGGTGAAATCGGTTATAATAGGCATAGGAGCGGCTTGCGCGTCAAACGCATTTGCGCTCCGTGACAGATATTAAGAACAGTAAAAGAACAGTTAACAGAGTATAGAAAGGAGAACACGAAATGAAAGTTCAGAACATCACAGATATAGAAGGTTTTTTCAAAGTCATTGATTCCTGCAAAGGAAAAGTAGAGCTGGTAACAGGAGAGGGAGACAGACTTAACCTGAAGTCAAAGCTGTCCCAGTATGTTTCCATGGCAAATATCTTTTCAAACGGAGAGATTCCGGAGCTGGAGATCATCGCATATGAGAAGGAAGACACAGATAAACTGATCCATTTTATGATGGAAGGCGCAGAGTAAACTTCCTTTAGCGGCAGTTGCCTGCCGGATAGAAATGACAGAACAGACAAGGGCAGTTTCCGAGAAGGGAGCCGCCCTTTTACTTTAGCTGAGGTGAGAGATGAGTTTTGTACATTTGCACGTCCATACAGAATACAGTCTTCTGGATGGCTCGAATAAGATAAAAGAATATGTTTCCAGAGTGAAAGAACTCGGGATGGACAGTGCGGCGATCACAGACCATGGCGTGATGTACGGTGTGATCGATTTCTACAGGGAAGCGCGCCGGCAGGGAATCAACCCGATCCTGGGATGCGAAGTCTATGTGGCGCCGAACTCCCGCTTTGACCGTGAAGTTACGGGCGGAGACGACAGATATTATCACCTGGTTCTTCTGGCTGAAAACAATAAAGGGTATGCAAATCTCATGAAAATCGTATCAAAAGGCTTTGTAGAGGGATACTATTACAAGCCCCGCGTGGACAAATCTCTTTTGAGGGAATATCATGAAGGCATTATCGCACTGAGCGCGTGCCTGGCGGGAGAAGTGCAGCGTTATATCGTGAAGGGGCTTTATGACGAGGCGGTAAAAACAGCGCTGGAATATCAGGATATCTTCGGCGAGGGCAATTATTTCCTCGAACTGCAGGATCATGGAATTCCGGACCAGGCGCTGGTAAACCAGCAGCTTTTGAAAATGTCACAGGAGACGGGGATCGAGCTGGCGGCGACCAATGATGTCCATTACACATATGCGGAAGATGCGAAACCGCACGATATACTGCTCTGTATACAGACAGGGAAGAAGCTCTCTGATGAAAACAGGATGCGGTATGAGGGCGGACAGTATTATGTGAAATCTCCGGAAGAGATGGAGAAGCTGTTCCCCTATGCCCTTCAGGCGCTGGACAATACACAGAGGATCGCAGATAGGTGCCGCGTGGAGATCGAGTTCGGAGTCACGAAGCTGCCGAAGTATGACGTCCCGGACGGACTGACTTCCTGGGAATATCTTCAGAAGCTTTGTTATGAGGGACTGGAGAAGCGCTATGGAGAACCGTCCCGGGAGCTTAAGGACAGACTGGCGTATGAGCTGGATACGATCCGGAACATGGGGTATGTAGATTACTTCCTCATTGTGTGGGACTTTATTAAATACGCTAAGGATCACGGCATTGCAGTAGGACCCGGGCGCGGATCAGCGGCAGGAAGCATTGTTTCTTACTGTCTGGGCATTACCACCATCGATCCGATCCGTTATCAGCTTCTGTTTGAGCGGTTCCTCAATCCGGAACGTGTGTCCATGCCGGATATCGACGTGGATTTCTGCTTTGAGCGCAGGCAGGAAGTGATCGATTATGTCGTACGGAAGTACGGGAAAGACCGTGTCGTCCAGATCGTTACGTTCGGAACGCTTGCCGCCCGGGGCGTCATCCGGGATGTGGGAAGGGTTATGGACCTGCCGTATGCATTTGTAGACAGCATTGCCAAAATGATCCCCCAGGAACTGAATATAACGATCGACAAGGCCTTGAAGGAAAATCCGGAGCTGAGGCAGACCTATGAAAATGACGAGCAGGTGAAGAACCTCATCGATATGGCGAAACGTCTGGAAGGGCTTCCGCGACACAGTTCCATGCATGCGGCGGGCGTGGTCATCAGCCAGAAATCTGTGGATGAATATGTGCCTCTTTCCCGGGCCGCGGACGGTACGATCACTACACAGTTTACCATGACGACTCTGGAAGAGCTGGGTCTGCTGAAGATGGATTTCCTGGGGCTGCGTACCCTGACCGTGATCCAGAACGCTGTTCGGATGGCGGGAAAGAAAAATCCGTCTATTGATATGGAGAAGATTGATTATAACGATGCAAAGGTACTGGACTACATCGGGACGGGAAAGACTGACGGTATCTTCCAGCTTGAGAGCGCGGGGATGAAGAGCTTTATGAAGGAACTGAAACCCCACAGCCTTGAAGATATCATTGCCGGCATCTCACTGTACCGTCCGGGTCCCATGGACTTTATCCCGCAGTATATCCGGGGGAAGAATGACGCATCGTCTATCGCGTATGACTGTCCCCAGCTTGAACCGATCCTTGAGCCGACATACGGGTGTATCGTGTACCAGGAGCAGGTCATGCAGATCGTGCGCGACCTGGCAGGATATACGCTTGGAAGGAGCGATCTCCTGCGCCGCGCCATGTCCAAGAAAAAAGGCGATGTCATGCAGAAGGAACGGCAGATTTTTGTCTACGGGGATGAAGCGGCGAATGTGCCGGGCTGCGTGAAGAATGGGATCGATGAGAAGACTGCGAATAAGATCTACGATGAGATGATCGATTTTGCAAAGTATGCGTTTAATAAATCCCATGCGGCGGCATATGCGGTTGTGGCATATCAGACCGCATGGCTGAAATATTATTATCCGGTGGAGTTCATGGCGGCGCTCATGACGTCAGTGATAGAAAATCCGTCGAAAGTGGCTGAGTATATTTACAGCTGCCGGCAGATGGGCATCCGGATACTGCCTCCGGATATCAATAAAGGTGAAGCAGATTTTTCCGTTGACGGAGAAAATATCCGCTACGGGCTTGCTGCGATCAAGAGCATCGGGCGTCCTGTCGTGCAGGCGGTGATCGAGGAGAGGAATACATTCGGACCGTTTAAGAATCTGGAGGACTTCATCACCAGGATGTCATCAAAAGATGCTCTCAATAAAAGAGCGATCGAGAACTTTATCAAAGCCGGCGCTCTTGATACACTGGGCGGCACGAGAAAGCAGTTCATGAGCATCTATATACAGATCGTGGATCATGTGAACCAGGAGAAGAAATACTCTATGTCGGGTCAGATGAGCCTTTTTGACCTTGCGGGAGAGGAAGAAAAAGCGGATTTCCAGATCCGCATGCCGGATGTAGGAGAGTATGCCAAGGAAAATCTGCTTGCATTTGAGAAGGAAGTGCTGGGAATCTATATCAGCGGACATCCGCTGGAAGAGTATGAGGACAAATGGAGGAAATCGATCTCTGCGACCACCCTGGATTTTCAGCCGGATGAGGAGACGGGCAGAACAAAGGTGCGTGACGGTTCTAAACAGATCATAGGCGGCATGATCACCGATAAGACAGTGAAGCATACAAGGACGAACCAGATGATGGCGTTTGTGACCGTGGAAGATCTGCTCGGCACGGTTGAGGTTGTTGTATTTCCAAGGGATTATGAGGCAAACAGAGAATTTCTCGAGGTGGACAGTAAGGTGTTTATACGCGGGCGTGTGTCAGAGGAGGATGAGAAAGCGAGTAAACTGATCTGTGAGAAGGTGATCCCCTTTGAAAGGACAAAACGCGAGCTGTGGATCCAGTTCCCTGATAAAGATACTTATCTTGACGAAGAGCAGATCGTGTACGGGTATCTGGCAGATTCTGAAGGCGATGACGAAGTGGTGATCTATTGCGCGAAAGAACGGGCGGTCAAGCGTCTGCCCAGAAACCGGAATATCCGTATCAATGACCAGGTTTTGAGCAGACTGATGAATCATTTCGGAGAGAGCCGTGTAAAAGTGGTGGAAAAAGCTATTGAAAACCACTTCTAAATAGGGTAGAATAATT
>ERZ1643247.330-NODE-330-length-58855-cov-24.106939_pt1 | contig 58855 bp, 58 predicted proteins | sample MGYA00579264_ERZ1643247 | MGnify/ENA primary metagenome ERZ1643247 (study PRJEB29033, sample SAMEA4952262) | chicken gut metagenome | biome: Broiler Chicken; feature: Gastrointestinal Tract; material: Caecum | place: Ireland | collected 2018 | study: Broiler... | reverse complement strand
CCCAACTTGTTTCGATAGTTGGTGGCAAGAATTTTGTAGCCCTTCTTTTTAAGAAAATCTGCCGTTTCAATTTCGCCAATGTCGCCTTCAATCTTATTTCTCTCTTTCATTTTTCAATCTCACTTACATTTGTTGCAGTTGCTATGTCAGGTTCAACAAATTTTGCTTGTTTTGCTAATAGCATACCAAGGTCTTCATTATTTGAAGCTACATGACAACCTTTTTCATTATAAACAAATCCGCCTGCTTGTTTCACTAAAAATTGCCCTGGAATATAATCCCAAAAACTTTCATGCCTGAAAATAGTTCCGCCAAAAACTCCGCTTGCAACATAAGCAAAATTTGCACAAGCACAATAAGTCACTCTATAATTATGAATTTTTGCGTCTAATCTAACCATACTTGGCAGGCGATTTCGACCCTCAACGACATATATGTTTTTTTCAGCCGAACAATTATTGACATGAATTTTTTTGCTATTTAGATAAGCACCACTTTCATCCGCCCAATACATTTCGTTTAATTTAGGGAGATAAATAACAGACGCACAAGTTTTTCCATTTTTAATGCATGCAACTTGTATTCCCCAAAGTGGAAAATTATGAGCAAAATTGATAGTTCCATCAATCGGGTCAACTGTAAAGCAATTTTTTGTTAATTGGTTTTTAGTGTTAAACTCTTCACTAACAATATCAAAATCAGGATAATTCTTTTTTATTTCTTGATTAATAAAGTTTTCGATTTCATAATCAAAATTAGTAACTAAGTCACCTTTGTCATCTTTTGCTTTAATAATAACATCGTCTGTTATTAGTTTACTGGCTTTAAAAACTAAACTTTTTAAAAATTCAATTTCAGTCATATAATTTCTCCTTTATAAAAGAAGTTAATCAATCTAAAGTTATTTTACCAATGCGATTTTTGCGGAAATCATCCACCACCATGTAAGCCGTGCGATCTAGGTCAAGTTCGCCACCCGCTTTCACATACTTCCTTAAAACTGCAATATCTTCCAAATTCTTAGCGTCGCCATAGCGTTTGGAAATTAAAGAAGGATACTTTTCGTTTAAAATTGAAAGTAAATCTGTGGCAAGCGAAGTAAACTCCAAAACTTCATCGCGAACACTGCCGACATACGCAAGCTTCTTGGCAATTTCTTGATTCTCGATGTTAGGATAAAGCGTGCCAGGAGTGTCGTAGATTTCTATGCCGTCGCCAACATTAAGCCACTGCCCACTTTTTGTGATGCCAGCGCGATTACCAGTTAGTGTTTTGGCTTTTTTGCAAAGATTATTAACTATCGAACTTTTACCACAATTTGGAATTCCAATCACCATAACGCGAATTGTTGCTTTAACGCCCTTACTTTTATATTTTTCAATCTTATCGCTGGCAAGTTTTTTCACTTTGTCTAAAATCAAATTGCCTTTATATGCGTTTGAATTGAAGAGGATATAGTCCGAATTTTCATTTTTTAGTTGTGGCAAAAGCACTTTAACTCGCTCTAAATCCGCCAAATCAATTTTATTAACAACATATAAGATTTTCTTATTTTCGGCAATCTTATTTAAAGAGGGATTAAGTGAAGAAAGAGGAATTCTTGCATCCAGCACATAGATAACAACATCAACCTTTTTAAGTTGATTTTCAATGTCCTTAAGTGCTTTATGCATATGTCCTGGAAACCAATTTATTTTCATACATCCTCTTTTTTATTCTTTAAATTGTGGTGTTTGCTTATAATTTACTTGCATACTACACCATATCTTGTGGTGTTATGCAATTATAGTAAATCTTTTCGGCTTTTCTTTGTGCGTGCTAAACTCTGTTCTTTTCTCCACTTTTCCACCTCTTGATGATTACCTGAAAGCAAAACCTCTGGAACTTTTATCCCCTCAAAAATTGCAGGACGCGTGTATTGAGGATACTCCAAAAGCCCATTTGAAAAACTTTCATTTTCCAAACTTTCTTTGCTGATAACGCCGTCAACGAAACGCGAAAGAGAGTCAATCATAACCATGCTTGGAAGTTCGCCACCTGTCAAAACATAGTCGCCAAGCGAGATTTCTTCAATATCGAAAAGTTCAAAAATGCGTTCGTCCACTCCTTCATAATGCCCGCAAACAAAAATCAAGTGTTCAAACCTAGACAATTCTTTCGCTTTCTTATGGTCAAATTTCACTCCTTTTGGCGAAGGAAAAATGATTTTTGAATTTTCCTTTTTAACGCTTTTAATGGCATCATAGATTGGTTGCACACTCATAAGCATACCAGCACCACCACCGAAAGGATAGTCGTCGCATTTCTTGTGCTTATCCTTAGAAAAATCGCGAATATTTATCAGGTTAAATTCCAAAATTCCCGCATCAACCACACGCTTTAATATGCTGGAATTTAGAGGCGAAAACATTTCAGGGAACAAGGTTAAAATGTCAATTTTCATAAAGCGTCTTTGCCCCCTCATACTCCTTTCTGTCCACCACAAAACCGTCGGCAGTCTTTTTGAAAATCGCCTTAACAAATGGAAGTTGATAGACAAGTTCACCTTCTTTAATTAAAAGAATGTCGTCAAACCCAAAGTTGTCTGCACCTTGAATTTGCCCAACCATTTCGCCATTTTCATCATACAAAATTTGCCCAACAAGGTCATCAATAAGATAGGTGTTGGAAGGAATTTTATAAAACTCTTCCTTGTCGATATACACCAGCGAATTACGATATTTTTCCGCGGTGTTTCGGTCTGGTATCACATCAAACATGGCATAAGCAAAGCCTTGGCGATAGGAACAAGACTTCACTTTGACAGGCTTTTTGTCGATAAACATCTCGTGCTTACCATTAAAAATCGCAGGAATATCAATGAGAGGATAAATTTTTACCTCCCCCTTAATACCCTGCGGTTTAACAATTTTTCCAACGCTTAAAAGTTCCACAAATTAATCTCCAAATTTAACATAGATTTTCTTGTGTTCCTTTGCGCCCACGGACTTTATGATTGTTCTTATGCTACTTGCCATTTTGCCGTTTTTGCCGATAACCTTTCCAATATCTTCACTGTTAACTTTAACAACAAAGGTTATGGAAGAGTCCTGCTCTTGCTTTGTGATTTCTACATCGTTTTCGTTTTTAACAAGGTTTTTCACAAGAATTTCAAGTAATTGTTGCATAATGTCTCCTCTTAATTTTGAAGAAGAAATATGTAGATTAACTAAAGTTGTGCTTGACTCGGCTTCCGATAATATTAGTTATTTCCCACTTTTCTTTCTTCAAACTTTTAAAACAAATTATTTGCTTTCTTGAATTGCACCGCTTTTCTTCAAAATTGATTTAGCAGTTTCAGTTGGAAGCGCACCATTTTTAAGCCATTTTGTTGCTTTTTCGTTGTCAATTTTGATTTCAGCAGGATTTGTGAGTGGATTGTAAGTTCCAAGAATATCAATGAATTTACCATCTCTTGGACTCTTAGAATCAGCAACAACAACACGGTAGAAAGGTGATTTTTTATCTCCCATTCTGGTTAATCTAATTTTAACAGCCATGATTTTTCTCCTTTTAATAGATTTTATATATATGCCGATTTCTCGGGATATACCGAATGTTTTTTGTAAACTCCATTTAATTTTTAACAGAGTTACTCTTTTAATTTTTCATAATTTACGCCAAATTAAAACAATCCGCGTAAACCTTTTTTGTTTTTAAGTTGTTTCATCATTTCCTTTGATTGCTCAAATTGTTTAAGAAGTTGGTTCACTTGCTGTATGCTTGTGCCACTTCCTTCTGCAATTCTTCTGCGCCTTGAAGCCTTAATGATGTCTGGATTTAATCTTTCCTCACGGGTCATGCTTTGAATGATTGCCTTATTAACTGCAAGTTGCTTTTCGTCAATTGTGACGCCTTTAAGTTTATTTGCCATGCCTGGTATCATTCTGACAATATCGTTCAAACTGCCCATTTTTTTCAGGTTTTCCATTTGCACAAGATAGTCCTCAAAAGTAAAGGAATTTTCACGGAATTTTTCTTCCAGTTTCTTAGCCTCTTCCTCACTAACTGCTTCCTGCGCCTTTTCTATTAGCGAAAGAACATCGCCCATACCCAAAATTCTGCTGGCAATACGGTCTGGATAAAACGGCTCGATGTCGCCTATTTTTTCGCCAACACCAGTGAACTTAATAGGTTTTCCTGTGATTGCTTTAATGGAAAGTGCCGCGCCGCCTCTCGTGTCGCCGTCAAGTTTAGTTAAAATAACACCAGAAATGTCGAGGTCTTTATTAAAACTTTCACTTATTGTCACAGCATCCTGACCTGTCATGGCATCAACCACAAGCAAAATTTCGTGTGGCTTAACTTCCTTTTTAATGTCTTTAAGCTCGTTCATAAGTTCTTCATTGATGTGAAGTCTGCCCGCCGTGTCGATGATAACAACATCATATCCTTGTTTTTCAGCGTGCTGAATTGCCTGCTTTGCTGTTTTAACAGGATTTTGCGTTCCCTTTTCAAAAACATCACAATTCGCCTGTTTGCCAACAACTTGAAGTTGATTGATTGCAGCAGGTCTATAAATGTCGCAAGCAACAAGAAGAGGTCTTTTTCCACTCTTTTTGAGATACGCACCAAGTTTTGCGCACATTGTGGTTTTACCAGCACCTTGAAGCCCGCACATCATAATTATTGCTGGATTTGAAGATAAGTGAAGTTTTTGGTCGGTGCTGGACATGAGCGAAACAAGTTCATCTTTAACAATTTTGATGACCATTTGCCCAGGAGTCAGCGAACGCATAACATCCTCACCCACCGCCTTTGCAGAAACCTTGTTCACAAAGTCTTTTGCCACCATATAGTTAACATCGGCTTCAAGAAGGGCAATTCTAACTTCGCGCATTGCCTCTTTAATTTCAAGTTCAGTCAGTTTTCCACGCTTAGTGAGTTTGGAAAAAATGTGGTTAAATTTTTCTGTTAAGTTTGAAAATAGAGCCATTATAAATCTCCTAAAATTTCATCGACTTTTATTTTTATTTCCTCAACACTGCTTATCTCTTTAAGTTTATTTAGTTTTTGTTGCAGGTTTTCTTTTTTTAAAGCAATGCTTAAAACTTCTTCCAAAGCGTCAAGTTTAGCACAAGACTTTGTTATGCCATCCAAAACCGCTTGCCGAGAGATGTTTTTCTCTTTTGAAATTTCCGCCAAGGTCATGTTGAAATTAAAATACAAATTCATAAGCGCCTGCCTATCTTCGCTTAAAAGTTTACCGTAAACTTCAAAAAGTTTACCATATTTAACGAAATCTGCAAGGTCAATCTTTGCCATTTAACATACCTTTTTGTAAAGCAATTTAACTTTACACTTTATTATATCAAAACAAAATATAAAAATCAAGTGTTTTATAAAAAATTTTTATGTTGGTTTTATTTAGATAATCTAGTTTAAATAACCATAAGTTTTGCTCAGCATTATTACAAACAATTTAACTTCCATCCACATAATTGAATGTTTTATAAAAAAGGTAAATTGAAAGTTTTAAGGAAGAAGATGCTCGATGATAAAATCAGAAACTGCGTAATAATTTGGATTAAGAAAAATTCTGTTATTTACCTTTTTTAAGATGTTTTTCTCTAAAAATTGCATAAAAAACTCGTTTTTTTCTAAAATATAGCCCAAATTTTTGAGTTTTTCTAAATCAACGCCATTTTTACATCTAAGTCCAAGCAAAATTCTCTCTTCAATTTCCTTGTCATTTGTTATTGTTTCAGACTGTCCTTTCCCTTCGTAGTAGGCTTTTAAATTGCTGGAGTTTTCATATCTTGCGCCGTCTAAAAACGAGTGAGAAGAAAGACCAAAACCAACATAATCATCATAAGACCAATACGCTAAATTATGTTTACTTTCAAAACCTAATAAAGAAAAATTGCTTATCTCATATTGATTAAAGCCTTGTTTTTCAAGAAATTTTCTAAGTTTTTCATAACTTTTAGCCACCGCCTCGTCATTTAATGGTTGATATTTTTTATTTTTCACAAGGCTATATAAAGGTGTGTTTTCATGCACCTCTAAGATATAGCAAGAGATATGTTTTATGCCAAATTTAATTAATTTTCTTGCATATTTAACCACATTTTTTTCTTTTTCTAAACCCAAAATTAAATCGCACGAAACGTTGTCAAAAAACTTTGTTGCAAGTTGCAATTTATAAAGTGCTTCTTTTTTTGTGTGCAAGCGTCCAAGCTTTTTAAGCGTTTTATCGTTTAAACTTTGGATGCCCATGCTTAGCCTGTTCACGCCTAATCTTTTATAAAAGCCCAACTTTTCTTCATCCACCGAATTAGGATTAACTTCCATTGTGATTTCAGCATCTTTTTCAATTTCAAATTTATTTTTAAGAGCGTCAAAAATTTTTCCCAATAAATCTAACCTTAAAACTGATGGCGTTCCTCCGCCAAAATAAATTGTTTTTGCCTTATAGCCATCCTTAAAATTTTCAATTTCTTTTATTAGATATTTAACATACTCCTTTTGCACATCGTCACTTGAAACAAAAGAAGTGAAGGCACAATAAAGACACTTCCTCTCACAAAAAGGAAGATGAATGTAAACTGAAATTTCCTTTAAATTATTCTTCATCGTTCAACTTCAAAATGCTCATGAAGGCCTCTGACGGAATTTCCACCGAGCCTATCTTACGCATTTTTTTCTTACCCTCTTTTTGTTTTTCAAGAAGTTTTCGTTTTCTTGAAATATCTCCGCCATAGCACTTAGCAAGCACATCCTTTCTTAAAGCAGAAATGGTCTCACGCGCAATAATTTTGTTGCCTATACACGCCTGAATTGGCACTTCAAAAAGTTGACGAGGAATGATTTTTTTTAGTCGCTCAGCAAGTTCTCTGCCTCTTGTGTATGCCTTATCCTTATGCACAATCATGGAAAGAGCGTCGCATTTTTCGCCGTTGAGAAGAATATCCACTCTAACTAAGTCGGCTGGGCTATATCTAAAAAATTCATAGTCGAAACTTGCATAACCATGTGTGCGCGATTTCAAACTGTCAAAAAAGTCGTAAATAATTTCGCCAAGTGGAAGTTCATAATTAAGTTCCACTCTGCGCTTATCAAGATAGGTCATGTTCTTGTAAACACCGCGCTTATCTTGGCACAAATCCATAATCGCGCCCACATAGTCTGGTGGAGTGAAAACATTAACTTTAACCATTGGCTCTTCAATATGGTCAATTTCCACTTGTGGTGGCAAATTGGAAGGATTGGAAATTTCCAAAACATCGCCGTTGGTTTTGAAAACCCTATATGAAACACTTGGTGCAGTTGTGATGATGTCGAGATTAAACTCGCGCTCTAATCTTTCTGTGATGATTTCAAGATGAAGTAGCCCTAAAAATCCACAGCGAAAGCCATAGCCAAGTGCGGTGGAGTTTTCTGGCGAAAATTGCAAACTGGCATCATTGAGTTTAAGTTTGTCAAGCGAGTCTTTAAGTTCGCCATATTTTGCACCGTCAACTGGGAAAATTCCACAGAACACAACTGGTTGCACCTCTTTATATCCAGCAAGCGGAGAGGAAATCGGATTATCAGCAGAAGTTATCGTGTCGCCAACCTTAACATCGCTTATCGTTTTGATGGAACCTGCAAGATAGCCAACATCGCCTGCTTTCAAAAGATTAACCTCTTTCGTGTTTGGCACAAAAATTCCGACCTCGGTCACTTCAAAAACCTTGTTTGTTTGCATCATCAAAATCTTATCGCCCTTTTTAACCGTTCCTTCAAAAACGCGAATAAGGCAAATTGCACCTTTGAAATTATCATAGTGGCTGTCAAAAATCAAACATTTAAGTTTTCCGTTTTCATCGCCTTTAGGGCATGGAATTTTTTCAATAATTGCCTTTAAAACATCTTCAACATTTGTTCCCTCTTTTGCAGAAATGCAAGGACAGTCATGCGCGTCTAAGCCGATAACATCTTCAATTTCCGCTTTTACCTCGTCAACGCGTGCCGACGGCAAGTCGATTTTATTGATGACTGGCACCGTTTCCAAATTGTTGTCAAGTGCAAGATATGTGTTTGCAAGCGTTTGAGCCTCCACACCTTGCGATGCGTCCACAAGAAGAAGCGCACCCTCGCAAGCAGCAAGCGAACGCGAAACTTCATAAGTGAAGTCAACGTGTCCAGGCGTGTCGATTAAATTGAGAGTGTATTCTTTACCCTCATATTCATAAATTAGCCTTGTTGGCGCAAGTTTAATTGTGATGCCCTTCTCTCTTTCAAGTTCCATACTGTCAAGAATTTGGTCTTGCATTTCACGCTTAGAAACCGTGCCAGTAAGTTCAATCAACCTGTCTGCCAGCGTGCTTTTTCCATGGTCTATATGAGCAATTATGCAAAAATTTCTTATATATTTAAGTTCGTCGTTCAAGTTAGTTCTCCCTTATGTGATTATACACGAATGTTAAAATTTTACCAAACAAATTTAGGCTTAAAGTCAAATTCCTTTTATCTTAGCGCTAAAATTTGATTGGTAAATTTATGTGCTTGAATATATTTAAAGTTTATAAGCAAAAAAAAGATAGGCAAGCCTATCAATTCTTATTTAACTTTTTCCATGTATGAGCCGTCACGAGTGTCAACTCTAATAACATCTCCAATGTTAACAAAAAGTGGAACGCTAATGGTGTAGCCCGTGATGAGTGTTGCTGGCTTTTTGGAAGCCTTTGAAGTGTCGCCCTGAATACCAGGTTCAGTGTCAACAACTTCAAGTTCCACGAATGTTGGAGGATAAACGGCAAAAGGCACACCCTTATACATATACATTGTTGTTGTCATGTTTTCTGTGACGAAGTTTAAAACATCTGCAACAACATCTTTGTTAAGTGGCATTTGCTCATAAGTGTCGTTATCCATAAAATAATAAAGGTCGCCGTCGTTATATAGATAAAGCATATCCTTCTTCTCAATCACAGCCTCTTGGAATTTATCTGATGGGTTAAAAGTGTCCTCACGAACTTGCCCAGTCATAACATTTTTAATTTTTGCTCTAACAAATGGCGAGCCTTTTCCTGGTTTTACGTGCAAAAAGTCGATAACGTTATAAACGTTGCCGTCCATTTCAAAAGTTGTTCCTTTTCTAAAATCTCCTGCTGATACCATAATTTCTCCTATATATAAAATTTAACTTTTGTTATTATATCATATTAAACGCGCCTTGGCAAGTGTTTTTTGCGCATTTATTTCGCTTTCTTTCGATTTTCTAGCGATTTTAGATAGATTTTTTTCATTGTAACGCTGTCTTCTGCCATAGTGCCAGCCGACTCGCAAATAACATGGCAAGATAGATTATAGTCGATTAAAACATCCACCAAATCTTCAAAGCGTGGTCCATAAACTTCGTCGGCAAAAGTGAGATGCCTTATTTCGCCCTTAGTGCCGTATTGAATTTTGGAAAAATGGATGTGAGAAATTTTAGTTCGCTCTTCGCCCAACTTAACAAATGCATAGTCGAAAATCTTTTTATAGTCATCCTTCGTTTTTAAAGAGCCTTGCGTGAGTGCGTTGATATGCCCAAAGTCGAATGTTGGAAGAAGGCGTTTAGAAAGCGTGCATAGGTCGATGATTTCCTTATACGTTCCAATCTGCATGGTTTTCCCCATGGTTTCAGGGCAAAGGTATAGCGTGTCGCCAAGTTCCTCTTCAAGTGTTGGCAAAATTTCTTTAAAGCGATTCATTAAAAGCGAAACTGCCTCTTCACGCGTTAACTTTCCACAAGATGCTGGATGAAAAATTAATCGGTTTGCTTTTAAGTTCTTCAAAAATTTTATGCCAGTTGTTAAATATCCAACCGACTTTGCGAACATCTCCTCGTCAGGATTGGCAAAGTTGATGAAATATGGCGCATGAACGGAAAGTTCAATGCCATTTTTAACAAATTCATCGCCAATTTTTACCGCCGTTTCAGACGACATTCGATAACCTTGTCCAAAACTATATTCAAATAAATCTAAGCCTTTTGCTTTCGTCCAACTTGGCGCTTCCATTGTGGAAGTGTGACCTTCATTAAAAAACGACTCGCTGTTTCCTGCAGGACCGAACAAAATTTTTCCCATATTTTCTCCTTATGTTAAATTCAATTTCATTTTAAGTTTAGCGCTCATCACTTCGCCAATACCCAAAAATTTTTCGCCAAAATAGAGTTTATATTCGCCGTCTTTTTCGCTGATATCTAAAATTTGACCATTTAAGATTTTAAAATTTTCTTTTTCACTTAATGAGATTTTAGGTAAATTAAACACGCTGTCACAAGGAATAACTTTAAAATTTCCACTTTCAATCTCATCAAGCGAATATGCGTCTTTAAGGCAGAACACACCACATCTTGTGCGTAGTATGCATTGCATACTACCATATGTTCCGAGGTGGTATGCAAGGTCGCGCGCAATCGAACGAATGTAAGTTCCACTTGAACAAGTGATTTCAAAGCGATATATATTCTTTTCAACCTCGCCCAAAATTTTGAAATCGTAAATTTCCACCTCTTTTGGTGATAGGTTAAGAGTGCCACCCTTTCGCGCCTCTTTATACCCCACTTTGCCGTTCACTTTTTTGGCAGAGTAAAGAGGAGGCATTTGAGCATATTTTCCAATCATACCTTTGACCGCATTTTCAAGTTCAGAATATGTGAAATTTATCTCTTTAACTTTCATGACTTTGCCAGAAGTGTCAAGCGTGTCAGTTTCAATTCCAAAAACAAAATTAGCCTCATAGGTTTTATCCTTTTGAAGAAAAAAGTCGAAAAGTTTTGTGCCTTTGTTCACAGTGACTGGAAGTAAACCTTCGCCTTCCAAATCAAGCGTGCCAAGATGACCACATTTTTTGGCTTTTAACGCGTGCTTCACAATGTTAACAACCTTATTCGACGAAATTCCCTTAGGTTTATTCACTAAAACAATTCCGCTTTCCATCAAAACTCCTCGCTGATTTTTTCTAGCGCTTTTTCCACTTGCTTCACACTTCCTTTAAGCGAAAAACCAGCCGCCATTTTGTGACCTCCACCACCATGACGCACAGCAACGCCTGCAACTTCATAGCCGTTTTTGGAGCGACAACTAACCTTATAGTTTTCGTTCTCAATCTCATACGCCATCATCACAACATTGAACTCTTTAATTTGATTTAAGTCGTCAATGAAAAGTTTAACATCCTCAACCGAGCCACCAACTTTTTTCAACATTTTTTTTGAAATCACAAGATAGCAAACATTTTTTGGCGAAAGTTTGTAGATAGAAAAAAGGTAGTCGCGAATTTTGATTTGCGTTAAAGTTTTACTGCGATACACAACATCATAAACTTTTTGGATGTCCGCGCCAGATTTCAAAAGTGCAATCGCGCCCTCGAAAGTTGCAACATCGGTGTTTGTGTGCAAAAATCTGCCAGTGTCACCCACAACGCCAGCATAGATATATGTTGCCACCTCTTTCGTGAGAGGTATTTTTAACTCGTTTAAAATTTCAAGAATGATTAAACTTGCCGAACTTTTATTTTTATCGATTAAAAATTTGCATCCGTTTTCAACTTCCACTTGTGGATGGTGGTCGATAACCAAAATATTATTTATTTTTTTAACTTCCTCGCGATATTTTTCCTCTAGCCTTGAAAAAAGATTGCAATCCAAGATGATGACAAGGTCAAAGTTTTCAGAAGAAAATTCGCTTTCAATTTCTTTTCCGTCAAAAATATTCAAAAGGAAGGAATTTTTTGGAGGATTGGAAAAAATAGTCGCCTTTGTGCCCAACTTTTCACACAAATATTTTGCGCCAAAAACAGCGCCAAAGCAATCTAAATCAGGGTTTTGATGCCCAAAAATTGCCACATTTTTTGCAGAGCATATCAGTTTTTTTATTTCCTTACTCGTCATCCTCTTCCTCCGCAGGAATGTCAAGTGTTCTCAAAATTTCTTCCACTCTAAGTGTGCTGATGGCACCTTTATCCACTTCAAACTTAAACTTTGGCATGAATGGAAGGTCAATCATATCTTTAAGTTCGCGTTTAATGAACCCCTCAGACTTTTGCAAAACATTGGTGACATTTTTGATATCATTCACATCAAGCACACTGATTTTTACTTTGCAATATTTAAAATCAGGGCTGACATTCACATCCGTCACGCTGATAACCTTATTTAAACGCGGATCATTCATCTTGTGCTGAATAATTTCAATTAAGCATTTTTGAATTTCGCTGTTCGCTCTTTCTCGTCTATTCGACATAATTTCCTCCTGTTTGGATAAATTTAAATTTAAAAAGAAGTTTTTGCATAATTTGATGTTAGTAAATAATTTTTTGCAAAAATTGTAAAAAAGAGATTATTTAACTAATCTCTTTTTACCTCCTCTTTCACAAAATATTCTACCACATCGCCTTCTTGAATGTCAAAATTATCTTTAAATTTCACGCCACATTCAAAGCCTTTTGCAACTTCTGCTTTTTCGTCCTTAACAATTCTAAGTGACTCGACACTTGTTTCGCAAACAATTTCGCCGTTGCGTTTAATTTTAGCAATAGCGTTGCGCACAATCTTGCCGTCAGTCACATAACTTCCTGCAATCTTGCCAGCAGAGGAAAGTTTGAACACTGCGCGAATCTCCGCCGTTCCAATATATTTTTCCTCATATTTCACAGTCATCATGCCTTTGCTCATCTTGGTGATGATGTCCACAACTTCGTAAATAATCTTGCTTTCAATGATTTCCACTTTAAGTGAGTCGGCAAGTTGTTTTGTTTTTGCTGGTGTTTTAATGTTAAAGGCAATCACAGTTGCGCCAGTTGTTTGCGCCAAAATCAAGTCGCTTTCACTTATTGCGCCCGCACCGCTGTGAATGGTGACCACTTTAACCTCTTCATTTCTTATTGCTTCCAAAGAATTTTTCAGCGCTTCCACCGAGCCTTGTGTGTCGGCTTTGATGATTATGTTAAGGTTTTTCAAACTTCCTTCATGAATTCTACTCATGAAATCGTCTGCCGAAACGCCAGAGGTTTGTTTTGCGCGTTCTGCCTTAATTTTGTTTATTCTTTCGTTAATAACTTGTTTGGAAAGCGAGTCATCAACAGCAAAAACTTGGTCACCAGACGATGGCACTTCATTAAAACCCATAACAGCCACAGGTGTTGAAGGTGGTGCTTTTTTGACAGGTTTGCCATTTTCGTCAAACATCGCTTTAACCTTACCATAGGTAATTCCGCAGATAATTGAGTCACCAATTTTAAGAGTGCCGTTTTGAACAAGCACAGTGGCAACAGGACCTCTTGACTTATCAAGTTCCGCTTCAATCACAACGCCAGTTGCTTTTTTGTTTGGATTAGCCTTCAAATCTTCCATTTCAGCAACAAGCAAAATCATTTTCTTGAGTTCTTCAAGACCCATGCCAGTTTTAGCAGAAATTGGCACGCAAATTGCATCTCCACCCCACTCTTCAGGCAAAATGCCGTATTCCGTTAGTTGTTGTTTCACGCGGTCAGGGTTTGCCTCTGGCTTATCCATTTTGTTGATTGCCACAATCATTGGCACTTTCGCTGCTTTAATGTGGTTAATTGCTTCCACTGTCTGTGGCATAATGCCGTCGTCGGCTGCCACAACCAAAATGGCAATATCAGTCACTTCCGCACCACGCGCACGCATAGCAGTGAAGGCAGCGTGACCAGGAGTGTCGATAAATGTGATTTTTTCGTTATTAAATGTGATTTGATATGCACCAATCTTTTGTGTGATTCCGCCCGCCTCGCCAGAAACCACATTGGTCTTTCTGAAAGCGTCAAGAAGAGAGGTTTTACCATGGTCAACATGCCCCATAACAGTGACAACAGGTGGGCGTTTAACCAAATCTTTTTCGTCATCCTCTTGTGCAGAATCCATAAGTTTTTCTTCAAAACTTTTGTCAAGTTTAAGTTCAAGTGTTATGCCAAAATCAGAGCAGATAAGTTCACAAGTGTCGAAATCGATGGTACTGTTGATAGTTGCCATAATTCCCAAAAGCATACATTTTTTAACAATCTCAGCAACTGGTTTGCCTATCTTTTCGCTTAACTCTTTAATGGTTATCTCACGCGAAGTTAAAACGGTATGAGTGATTTTTGGAGCGATAACAGTTTGAACTTCCTTTTTCTTTTTGATGAGTTTTCTTGAGCCCATTGTTGTTTCTTCAAAACCCTCATCGTCCAAAACATAGATATTATTGTTATTTCCACCATGCTTTTCAAAAGATTGTTTTTGCTTTGGCTTTTTGTTTTCTTCAACATTTCTACGCTTATTCTTATTTCCAAAATTGCGTTCAGGAGTGGCAAGCACAGCACTGCTTTCCGTTGGCGCAAAACTTTTGAAGTTGTTTGCTTTTGTGGAAACAAAAGATTTTTGGTTATTCTGTCCAAATTTATTACTTCCTTGGAATTTGTTGTTCCCCTGAAATTTATTTCCACCCTGCTGTTGCTTGTTGAAAGGAGGTTTTTTGGCGAAGTTGCTCGTTTGTTGATTATCAAATTTTCTATAATTATTGCCATTTTGCTTATTTTGTTGAAAAGGAGTTTGAGTGTTGGTTTGAGGTTTAGGCTCAACTGTCTCTATCTTCTTTTCCACCACTTTAACTTCTTCTTTTTTCGCTTCTTCAACCTTTTTCTTCTCTTCGTCCTTTGCTTTTAATTGCAATTCTGCCTTTTTTTGTTGAAGGCTTTTTGAAAAAGCGTCCATTTGCACCTTTGCATCCTTAATCGACAATAATAAATTCTGCAAAGAGCCGTCTCTTTGAATGTTGTTTATTGATTTAAGTCCATTTAATTGTTGATTAGCCAAATTATTCTCCTTTTATGATTTTGATAATCTCCTCACTAAGCGCCTTGTTTTTAAGCGCCACTGCCTTACAATTTTCAATTCCAATTAACTTTTCAAGATCTTGAACAAATAGAAGAGGGATTTGTCTATCGTTTGAAATATGCGTCATCTCTCTTTTCAGCGAATTGCCACTCTTTTCGTCAAGCACAATCACAAACATTTTTTGCGTGTGTTTTTCAATGTTTTCTCCGCCTATGATGAGATAGCCAGCCTTTCGGCTTATGTTTAAAAGTCCTTTAAGATCTTTCAATTTCCTCTCCTATCATGTTGTAAACATCATCGCTAACTTCGCATTTGAATGCCCTGTTAAGTCCGCGTGATTTTTTAAGTTTGTTTAAACATTCTTTCGACTTGCAGATGTATGCGCCTCTGCCATTAGCCTTGCCAGTTTTATCCACAAATATCTGCCCATCTTTATTTTTCACAATTCTAAGAAGTTCTTTTTTATCGCTATGCTCTCGGCAAACGATGCACATTCTTAATCTTTCTTTTTGCATTAATTTTCATCATCTCCATTGATTTCTTCAAATTCATCAAGGTCGCTCATAGTGTCGAAAGAGTCGTCGTCAGCAAGTTCTGTGAGTTCATATTCGGTTTCTTTTTCCTCTTTCACAGGTTTAACATAACTTTCAGGTTTAACATCAATCTTCCAACCAGTGAGTTTTGCAGCCAAGCGCACATTAACACCGCCTTTGCCAATGGCAAGAGAAAGTTTGTCGTCTGGAACAATCACTTGGCTCATATTCAAACTGTCGTTAGTTTCCACCGATAACACTTTTGCTGGGCTAAGCGCTCTTGCAATATATTCAAGTGGATCGTCTGAATATTCCACAAGGTCAATTTTTTCGCCGTTTAATTCGTTAACAATGGTGTTGATTCTTGCACCTCTATTTCCCACGCAAGCACCAACTGGGTCAAGGTTAGGTCTTGTTGCTTGAACAGCCACCTTGGTTCTTATGCCTGCTTCGCGTGCGATGTTTTTAATTTTAACATCACCACTTGCAATCTCAGGAATTTCAAGTTCAAAAAGTTTTCTAACAAAACCTATGTTGCTTCTGGAAACTTGCACTTGTGGTCCGCGGAAAGAATCTTTGATTTTCTTAACATAAACCTTAACTCTGTCGCCAACTTGAAATTTGTCGCCAGGAATTTGGTCGTTTTTCATTAAAACGCCTTCGGTGTGAGTTCCAGCAATTTGAACATAAACGATGTCGTCGTCAATGCGCTTAACAACTGTGGTTAAAAGTTCATCCTCTTTTTCAGAGAGTTCGTCCGCTGCTTGTTGGCGTTCCATTTCGCGAAGTTTTTGCATAACAACTTGCTTTGCGGTTTGTGCGGCAATTCTTCCAAAATCCTTAGTTGTTTCTTCCACTGAAACGATATCTCCAACCTTATAGGATTTTTTGATTTGCCTTGCTTCTTCCAAAGAAATTTCTTTATCTGGGTCTTCCACATTTTCCACAACCGTTTTATAAGAGAAAATTCTTATTGTGTTTCTTTCTGGATATAATTTCACCATGGCACTTTTTGCTTCGCCATACATCTTCTTGTATGCCGAGGTCAATGCAGTTTCAAGCGTTGCAATAAAAGTTTCCTTGTTAATTTTTCTTTCTGCCTCTAAATCGTCTAATGCCTTAAAAAAATCTTTATTTACCATTTTTAAACTCCTTAAAATTTAATAATCAATTTGATGTTGGCGATTTTATCTCTGTCAAAAGTAAGTGTTTCTTTTTCAGTTTTTAAAGTGACTGTTTTTTCACTAAAATCTTCCAAAACACCCTCAAATTCTTTTTTACCATTTTGTTTTGCAAAAAGTGTCAGCGTCACTTCCTTATTTAAATTTCTTCTTAAATCTCTGTCGGTTTTAAGCGGTCTGTCAAGACCAGGACTGGACACCACAAGCGTGAAAGGTGCGTCGTTTGTTGGATTAAGTTCGTCGATGATTGGGTCAATAACCTTGTTGACCTTTTCGCAGTCGTCAATTGTCACGCCTTCTTCTTTGTCGATTGTGAAGATTAAACTCATACCGTCGAATTCTTTAACATATTGAACATCCACAAGTTCATAGCCCATTTCTTCAATCACTGGGCGTAATTTTTCTTCGCAAATTTGTTTTACTTTTGCCAATTTAAACCTCCAAAACTCTCTTTTACAACAAAGAGTGAGCAAACATTTGCCCACTCCCTGCCACAAGATATCTTTATTATATCGCATATTCACAAAAAATGCAACACTTTTAAGCAATAATTTGAAATTTTTAACAAAAATTTATCTGCCAAGTTCATTTAGTTTTAAAAGCACTTGCGCTGTTGCAAAGGCATCGTTCCAAGCACGGTGCGCGTCTTTAAGTTCAATGCCCAAAGCTTTAGTCACAGTTGCAAGATTAAATCTTGAAATTTTAAGACGCGAAACGCGGGCTTCGTTCATCGTGTCGATAACATCATTATCAAAAATCAAATTTTGCATTTGCCCGAAACGCTTAATGAATTTAATATCGAAATTGATAACATTATGCCCACTTAAAACGCAACCGCGAGTGAATTCATAGAATTTTGCAATCACCGCTTCAACTGGTGGCGCATCCTCCACCATTTCATTTGTGATGTGCGTCAGCCTTGTCACCTCATATGGAATTTCCACTGTAGGTTTCACAAAAGTTGAAAATTTTTCCACGATATTTCCGTTTTCAATTTTCACCGCGCCCAGTTCAATAATTTGGTCTAAATCGGTGTTCAAGCCCGTGGTTTCAAGGTCGAAAACCACAAAAGTGTGAGACATTATCTTTTGATTATATTTCACCACTCGCCCAAACATACTGTCCTGTTCGGTGGCGCTTAATTTTTCAATTTCCACATCCTTAAAATTTTCTTCTTCTTTTTCATCATCCAAAAGAGTTTCAGTTTCTTCCTCGCTTGCCAAGGCGATTTTATCAACATACAAAACAAGTTTATTAGAATTAAGCCCAAATTTCACATCGCCGTGCAAAAGCAAATATATATTTTCTTCCAACGCTTCCAAATCTTTTTCATAGCGTTTTGGGCAAAAATAGAGGCACTCCAACTTTCCTTTGCCATCGCAAATATTAAAAGTGAAATATGCCTTTTGCTGACCCGCACGAACGCCTTTTTTAATGGTGAAATCTCGCCTTGCCAAGTTTGAGATATAGCCAGCAACAATAACGGCATTTTTTGGCGAGGTTATATATGAAATATATTCAGGGCTTGGTGGAATATCTTTGCCAACCACTTCTTTTATAATTTGAACACCATACCTTTGCACTCTGCGCGCACTTGTTTTAAGTGGCACACTTTCAAGATCCACTTCTTCAATTTTATCTTCGCATTTCTCCAAATTAATGTTAAATTCAACAAGATAATTGTCTTTTAAAAACATAGATAGTTGCGCGGAAACTTTATTATCCGCAAAAAACTCTGCAATTCTTGGGCTGACCTTAATGTTGACCAAAACATCAATATTGGAAACCTGCACGCCGATGTCCTCATCGTGAATATAGGTGTTTAAAAGTTTAAATTTATCCTCAAAAAATTGGCTTATGCTTTTACGAATAAGTTTTTCTTCCACATACGCTTTTAAAAACTTCACTTTAAGTTTAAATTGCTCAAGCTTTAAAAGGTCAGAAATAAAATTGATGATTTCTTCTTTTTCTTCCTCTGTCAAATTTTCATCTTTAGATGGATATAAAAAAGTTATGGTGCAGAGATTGTCGCTCTCACTAACCACAACACTTTTTAAATATAAATCGGAAAATCTGTCTCCAAAATGATTTCTAAATTCTTGTTCAAAATTCATGCTTTCATTTTAGATTATTTTTCATCTTTTGTCAAGTTTAAAGCACAAAATGCAAAATATCGACAATTATCACAAAAGCAAACAACACGCAAAGCCCAACAAAATGAATGGTGTTCTCCACTTTTCTGTCGATTGGTTTACCTCGAATCCACTCTATTGTTGTGAACAACACGTGTGCGCCGTCTAGAGCTGGAAATGGCAAAATGTTAAACACGGCAAGGTTAGCGGAAATCAGCGGAATGAAAATTAGAAGATTGGCAGGATTGAGTTGTGTGTATTCTGCCATTGTGGCAATCGTGGTTATTGTTCCTCCCATTTCTGTGATAGGAATTTGAAAAGTTATTAAAAGCCACAAACTTTTAAGCACCACCCAAGCAAAGCCGAACGCCATTGGAAAAGCCCGCCCAAGTCCGTCAAAGAAACCATATTTATATGCCGTTGTGCAAGCACTGCCAACAAGGTCACTTTCAAGCCCCATAACATACACCGTTTCTGTGGAAGTTGTGCCGTCGTCATTAGTTATAGTTTTTTCATAAGGCAAAACTTCAACCAACAATTCTTTAACTTCACCATTACGTTCGACTGTCATGGAAAAAGGAGGATATTCTTGCCCAGCAATGTAATCTTCACTTTCATAAAAAGATTTAGCTTCACTTTTTTGTTCGTTAATTAAGTCGACAAAATTTTCGCCGAAAGCAAAGTCAATCTTTCTTCCGTCAATATGAGTGATAACATCGCCCTTTTCAAAGACGCCAACATTGATTTCTTGGCTAAAATTCACAATTTGTGGCACATCATAGCCGACCGTGCAAAGAAGTATCCATGAAAAAATGATGGCGGTTATAAAATTCATGGTGACGCCAGCAAAAAAAACAATTATTCTTTTCCAAGGTTTTTGATTGTTAAACGACTGTTCGTCGCCTTTTCCGTCCTCATCCTCGCCATAAAAAGAGCAATACCCACCAAGTGGAAAAATGCGAAAAGAAAACTTTTCGCCAGTCTTTTTTGACGTATGCGAAAAGATAGCCTTGCCAAAGCCTATTGAAAACTCTGTGATTTTAAATTTAAGGATTTTTCCTGCAATATAATGCCCAAGTTCATGCACAAGAACCATGAAAAGAAGCACCACAATCGCAAGAAGAATATAAAGGAAAGTTATCATAAAAATACCTTAAAGCAAATTTTTCCTTCCTATGTTTATATTAAAATTTAAAAGAATAAGTAAAACTTTTACGCCAAATTTCAACTTTTATTAGCAAAGAGCGATAATCCAAAACGCCAGCAAAATGTATGGCGCCATAAAGATATATGAATCGATTCTGTCAAGCATACCGCCGTGACCTGGAATCATTCGACCACTGTCCGAAACGCCCGCTCTTCGTTTTAAAATAGATTCGAACAAATCTCCGCCAATTGCCACGCCAATTCCAAGAAGAACAACAATCAAATATGCCCAAATTGGAAAACCTGACCACATAAAGTCGAACCCAACGATATTAACAAAAATAAGATAAACGCAGGTCATCAAAAGAAGCGTCCAAACTGCTCCGCCAACAGCACCTGAAATTGTTTTGTTTGGGCTGATTTTTGGGCACATCTTTTTTCCACCGATAAGCGAGCCCATAAGCATAGCAAAAGTGTCGGCAAACATTGGAATTAAAAGAGCGGTAAGCAAAATAAATATTGAGAAGTCCACGCTGACATTTGCAAACACTTCAAGTGGAAGTTCGTTCATATGATTGATGAAAATCATGAAGAGGAAGAAAAATGCAGGATAAATAAACACAATCAAAGTGTTGATGCATTTTTTCAAGATGAATTTTGTGGTGGAAATGTTTTTCACTCCTCTTGTTGTCATTTCTTCAATAACTTTTTTTCTTCTCATAAGTTGGATGAGAAAAGCGCCAAGAAGTGTCACAAGCATAACTGCAAAATCAATTAAAATTGCCCACAAAACAAACAAAATATCGCTTTGTGCGTCTGCAAGATAGGAAAAACCAATGTTAATTCCCATTATGACCACAGGAAAAACCACTGATAAAATTTGAAAATTATATAGCCTTGCCTTTGAAAGAAGTTTAGACATTTCAAACCCTGCAAGGCAGGCAATTATGCCGAAAAATGCGTCAAAAAAGTAGTCACTAACGAATATTTTTAACACAAACAGGATGGCTATTAAAAGCACGATAAGCACAGATGAAAATATTCTTTTTTTCATTAATTTCCTCCAAATCTTCTGTTTCGCTTAGAATAAACTTTAAGCGCTTTAACAAGTTGTTTTTTTGTGAATGCTGGCCAACAAACTTTGGGAAAATAAAGTTCGCTGTATGCAAGAGAGTATAGCATAAAATTTGAAATTCTTTCCTCTCCGCTGGTTCTTATCATAAAATCGATGTCTGGCGCAGGATAGGAATAAAGGTTCTTCAAAATATCGTCGCTTGTGATTTCTTTTTTACCACTTTTGATTGCTTTGTTAACCGCCTGCACAATGTCATCTCTTCCGCCATAGTTTAAGGCAAGGTTGACCACAAGACCACTATTATTTTTGCTGTTTTCCACAATTTTTATAATCTTCTCTCTCAAATTTTCAGGAAAACGCGAAATATCGCCCATGGCAACAAACTTTATGTTTAAATTAAGGAAATCTTTTTCATAAACATCTAACATTTCTTCAACAATGTTAAAAATTGCCTCAATCTCCTTCTCTTCTCGATTCCAATTTTCCGTGGAAAAAGCGAAAAACGAAGCATATTTAATTCCCTTAATCTCACTTAGAAATTTTATCAAATCAACAAGAGTATCTGCCCCTTTTTTATGTCCGTAAAACTTACTTAATCCACGCCTTTTTGCCCATCTGCGATTTCCGTCCATAATAAAAGCGATATGTGCAGGTAAAACTGTTGGTATTTTCATATAACTCCTAATTAAACCTTCATAACCTCGTCTTCTTTACTCGATGCCAAACTGTCGGCAAGAGAAGTGTATTTATCAATCATCTTTTGCACTTCTTTTTCGCTTTGGCTAAGTTCATCCTCCGACAAAGTTCCGTCTTTCTTAAGGTCTTTAAGCATATCAAGCGCGTCGCGTCTAGCATTTCGCATGGTTATTTTTGTTTCCTCGCAAATTTTCTTAACATTCTTAACGATTTCCTTACGCCTTTCTTCCGTTAGCATTGGAAAAACAAGCCTGATGGTTTTGCCATCGTCAGTTGGTGTGATGCCAATATCCGCCTGAGAGATTGCCTTCATAACATTTTTAATTTGGCTTTGGTCCCAAATGTTGATGTTCAAAATGCGCGCTTCAGAAACTGAGATTGTTCCCATTTGAGTGATTGGTGTCATCACGCCGTAATACTCGACCATAACCTTATCTAAGATGTGAGGATTTGCTCTGCCCGCCCTTATAACAAGATATTCACTTTGCTGATGAGAATATGCTTTTTCAAGGTCTTGTTTCAATGATGAAAATATATCATCAACCATTTCGTTCATAAAATTCTCCTTATTCAGTTAATTATATCTTAAATTCCAAAATTTTGCAAATGAAATGATGTAATAAACAAAATATTTTGCTATAAAATTCTAATTTCTTCCGCTTTTGAATAGCAATTCATAATTCTTGCCATTTGTTTAAAATCTTTTTTGCGTTTTTCCATAAATTTTGAAATTTCGCTGTCCGTGCTTGAACAAGGCAAATTCACAGTTTTATCTTCCACATCTTGCAAATCAAATATACTCATTTGATAGGAATTTCCTTGCAAAAATTGGTTTTCAGTTAAAGCGGTTGAAAGCGGTTTCAAAAGTTCGTCGTCAAACTTTTTAACTATGCCATCCAATCTTTTCCTTGGTAAGTTGTTTAAGTCAATTTTGTGAACGGAATTTTCTTTAAAAGTTTCATACAGTTCTTCTGGATTTCGATATATTGTTTTTGCTTTTGCAATGCCTTTTTGAAAGGAAGTTTCAATGGAATCATATAAATTCTTAACATCGCTTTCAAATTTTTTGGTGATTTCATCAATCTCTTCACCACTTTCATTATTGTAAAGTGCGCACATATTTCCGATGTAGGTATAGATTTTCCCCATCAAAACCTCAGATTTTGTGGCAATTTTAACACGGTTGTCGCGATTCTTTAAAATTTCATGCAAATCGCGTTTTTCTCGCAAGCCAAATAGGTCTATAAGTTCATCAATTTCTTTAGTCACCTCATCGCTATATTCAGCAAGTTCTTCGTGTCGATAATTCAAGTGCAAAAGCGTTAAAAACTTGTCGAACATCTCTTCGTTATTTTTACCAGCAAAAACCTCGTAAAATTTTTGAGCAATCTCACGCTTTGTCATGTTATAAAGTTTGATTGAAAGAAGGATGTTATTATTTTTAATCTTCTCCACAATCTCAGCGTTAGAAAATTTGTCGAAATATGGCACAATTGCGTCAAGTTTTCCAGCAACTTTTTCCTTTTCAACACCCGCCTTGTGCAAGTCTATGAAAAGACTTTTAAGTTTTTGTGCATTAACGCCATAAATTTGCCTTGCCTTTTTCAAAGCCTCAAAGGAAAGTTCCTCGCCAAGATAATCGTGAATAAGCCCAACAACATTCCAATAATTAAAACTAACTCCAAAGAAATTTTCTTTTGAAATTTTGTTTACGCAAGCAAGGTTAGTTGGATTATAAAACAAATTAAAAATAATCTCATCCGCCTCTTCCTCTTTGTAATAAGATTTAAAACAGTTGGTAAGTGCGTTTTCTTTCCTCTTAATTTCTGCAACATTTATCGATAAAAGCGAGGAATTTTTCGATATCCAATTTCGCAAAGTTTCTTTAAGCGACAATTTTTCGCCCGTTTTTTCGTAGTGGTCATAGATGTAAATGCTGGCGCGATTGACAATATGGTTATAAGCAAGTTCAACAGATTTTGGGCTTAAAGTGAATAAGGATGGGTTGTTGATGAATATATCCACCACCTCGATGTTATTAAAAAGTTGCCCTTGTTTAGTTTTAAAATTCTTTAGAAGTTCATAGTTTTTCTTTACTTTAGTTTTATCCGCCTTATATATAAGCGAAGAACACCTTTCATACATGGAAATAACTTTTTTATCTTCAACACCAAGGGTTTTTGCAATTGTTGGAAAAACCGAATTAAACTGTTCATTTTCTTCTTTAAGTTTAGAAAAATTCCCATCTTCATCCAAAAACACTTCGCCATTAGTTAGAACAGCCGAATACACCATTTCATAAGGATTTATTCCGCGCGCCGTCATATCATGAAAAAGGCTGTTAATTCGTTGATATGACCTTTCGCAATCTTCATTGAAAGATTTAAAATTTAATTTTTGAAAAATCACTCTTCCCACTTTTTTCTTATGGTCGATGGAAACAACAGAGGAATACGAGTCCAAATATTTTTCAAGTGCTGTTAAAACACTGTCAAGTCGCCTATAAATATCCTTGGTTTTGTTGCTGTTCGAGCGAATAAAAGCATCCACCTCATCTGGCAAAAGATTAAAATATTTTTTAGCAAAAGCATAGAGGTCTGTTTTGGTTGCAATCACACTCAACATAACAACTCCTTAAACTAATTTTATCATAAAAAATCGCATTGTCAAGACTTTTTCGACAAATAGATGAAAAATATTAAAATTAACATCTATACAACCCAATTTAACATAAAATTTAAATTGTCTAAAACCAATTTAATCTTTAAGTTGAAAAAGCATTAAAATATAAAGCAACAAAAAAAGACTCTCAAGCATAGGGCGCGCAACCTATGCCAGAAAGCCTTTTCTTTGCTTAATAATAATTAAATTGGAAACAAAGTTTTACACTTTGTGAAAGTTATGATTAAATAACTTATTGTTTCAATATAAACAAGATTACACTCATTTACATTTATTTTCAATTACTCGATAATTGAAGAAACAACACCAGAACCAACAGTTCTTCCGCCTTCACGAATAGCGAAACGAAGTCCTTGTTCGATAGCGATAGGTGAAATAAGAGTGATTGTCATCTTAACGTTATCGCCTGGCATAACCATTTCAACGCCTGGTTCAAGTTCGATTGTTCCAGTAACGTCAGTTGTTCTGAAATAGAATTGTGGTCTGTAGCCATTGAAGAATGGTGTGTGACGACCGCCTTCCTCTTTCTTCAACACGTAAACTTCAGCAGTGAACTTTGTGTGTGGATGAATTGAGCCTGGTTTGCAGATAACTTGACCTTTCTCGATTTCGTTTCTTTGGATACCACGAAGAAGAAGTCCAACGTTATCACCTGCACGACCTTCGTCAAGAAGTTTTCTGAACATTTCAACACCAGTTACAACTGTTTGTTTCTTTTGTCCAAGACCAACGATTTCAACAACGTCGTTAAGTTTAACAACGCCTCTTTCAATTCTACCTGTTGCAACAGTTCCACGACCTGTGATTGTGAAAACGTCTTCAACTGGCATTAAGAAAGGCTTATCAACATCTCTCTTTGGCTCTGGAATATAGGAATCAAGAGCGTCAAGAAGTTCTTGAATGCACTTGCAAGCTGGATCATCAGCCTTTCCTGCTTGAGCTGCTTCCAATGCTTTAAGAGCAGAACCTTTGATAATTGGAGTTGTGTCTCCTGGGAAACCATATTCGTTAAGCAAATCTCTAACTTCCATTTCAACAAGTTCAAGAAGTTCTGGATCGTCAACTTGATCGGTTTTGTTCATGAAAACAACGATGTAAGGAACGCCAACCTGTCTTGCAAGAAGGATATGCTCTCTTGTTTGAGGCATAGGACCATCAGTTGCAGCAACAACAAGGATAGCGCCGTCCATTTGAGCAGCACCTGTAATCATGTTTTTAACATAGTCTGCGTGTCCTGGGCAGTCTACGTGAGCGTAGTGACGCTTAGCAGTTTGATACTCAACGTGAGCAGTGTTGATTGTGATTCCTCTTGCTTTTTCTTCAGGAGCCTTATCAATTTCATCATATCTCATTTGTTGAGCCAAGCCTCTTAATGCGCAATATGTTGTGATTGCAGCAGTAAGGGTTGTTTTACCATGGTCAACGTGACCGATTGTTCCCACGTTAACATGTGGTTTAGATCTATCAAATTTTTCTGTAGCCATTTTTAAAAATCTCCTTTTTTAATCTACTATGCTATCATAGCACAAATTTATTTTTTTTCAAAGCAATTTTCAATGATTTTCAAAAAATTTTTAAAAATCTTATGCTTTTTTGCGTTGACCGATGATAGTCTCAGCAATATTTCTTGGAACTTCTGAATATTTCAAGAATTCCATTGTGAAGTTTCCACGGCCTTGTGTTTGAGAACGAAGGTCTGTGGCATAGCCGAACATTTCGCCAAGAGGCACTTCAGCATTAACAACTTGCACGCCTGGACGGGTTTCGTTGCCCGTTAAAATTCCACGACGAGAAGTGATGTTGCCCATAACTGTTCCCAAATAATCGTCTGGCACTTCCACTTGCACCTTCATGATAGGTTCAAGAAGGCATGGGTCTGCTTTAAGGCAAGCATCCTTAAATGCCATGGAACCAGCGATTTTGAACGCCATTTCAGACGAGTCGACTTCGTGATAAGAACCATCGAGAAGTGTCACTTTATAGTCAACAACTTCATATCCAGCCAAAACGCCGTTTTTAGCCGCTTCTTTAATTCCGTTGAACACTGGTTGAATGTATTCTTTTGGAATGGAACCGCCCACGGTTTTATCAATAAATCTTTCAGCGTCTTCAAGATGTGTTCCTGCTGGAACTGGCTCGATGTCGATAACGCAGTGACCGTATTGACCTTTACCACCGCTTTGACGAACAAACTTACCTTCTGCATGAGCAGGTTTTTTGATTGTTTCCTTATATGCAACTTGTGGCGCGCCTACATTCGCTTCCACTTTAAATTCACGAAGGAGTCTGTCAACAATAATTTCAAGGTGAAGTTCGCCCATACCAGCAATGATTGTTTGACCAGTTTCTTGGTCGGTGTAAGTTTTGAAAGTTGGGTCTTCTTCTGCAAGTTTAACAAGTGCAAGCACCATTTTTTCCTGCATAAGTTTGGTTTTAGGTTCAATTGCAACTCTGATAACTGGGTCTGGGAAATCCATGCTTTCAAGTTGAATTGGGTGTTTTTCGTCGCAAAGTGTTTCGCCAGTTATTGTGTCTTTAAGTCCAACAATAGCGGCGATGTCACCTGCACCCACTTCTTTAATTTCTTCTCTTTGATTTGCGTGCATTCTAATGAGTCTTCCCACTCTTTCCTTCTCGCCTTTATTGGAGTTATAAACATAACTTCCAGCAACAAGTTTTCCAGAATACACACGGAAGAAGGCAAGACGACCAACAAATGGGTCTGTCATAATTTTGAAGGCAAGCCCAGCAAATGGAGCATCCTCGCTTGGCGCTCTTGTTTCCTTTTCGCCAGTTTCTGGATTGATACCTTCGATGTGGTCGATGTCAAGTGGAGATGGAAGATATTCAACCATAGCATCCAAAAGCATCTGCACACCCTTATTCTTATAGGAAGAACCGCAAAGAACAGGTGTAAGTTTTCTGGAAATTGTGGCATTTCTGATTGCTTTTTTAAGTTCCTCAATAGAGATTTCCTCGCCGTCAAAATACTTAGCAAGAAGTGCATCATCAGTTTCCACAATTTTTTCAATAACCTCATCGTGAAGTTTTTGAGCGTCAGCCTTATATTCGGCTGGAATGTCGGTCACATCAAAAACTTTTCCAAGGTCATCTTCATAAATTTCCGCTTTCATTGTTAAAATGTCAATAATTCCGCTGAAAGTGTCAGCCGAGCCGATTGGCATTTGAATTGGAAGTGGATTTGTTTTAAGTCTATCTTCAATACTCTTCACACAGCCGAAAAAGTCTGCAGCATCTCTGTCCATTTTGTTGACATAGATGATTGTTGGAACTTTATATTTTTGAGATTGACGCCAAACGGTTTCAGTTTGTGGTTGCACCTTATCGCGCGCGGATAAAACAAGCACAGCGCCATCCAAAACTTTCAAAGAACGCTCAACTTCAACAGTGAAGTCAACGTGTCCCGGTGTGTCGATAATGTTGATTTTATGGTTTTTCCAATAGCAAGTTGTGCAGGCAGAAGTGATAGTAATTCCTCTTTCTTGCTCTTGAGCCATCCAGTCCATTGTGGCTTCGCCGTCATGAACTTCGCCGATTTTGTGACTTTTACCAGTGTAGAAAAGAATTCTTTCAGTGGTTGTCGTTTTACCAGCGTCGATGTGCGCCATGATACCAACGTTTCTAACCATACTTAAATCGGTAGCCATTTTTTTCTCCTTTTTAATTTATCTTATTTCGTTATTTCGCTGTCTTTTTCTTTAAGACAACTCATAATGCTCTTTTTTTCTGCATCCAAAAACTCAGAAAGACCTTTTTTATACTCTTCGCCAAATTTTTCATAAAGCGCGCTTCTCCACATATTGATTGTGCGCCCTTTTGGAGGAAGAATTCTGCTGTGGCAGTTATGGAATGCTGTGTTTGACTCTGCATTAATATCAAAATCTTTTAAAAATGCAATAAATGGTTGTTGGTCGTCAAGATATGATTTCATGAAAATTTCAACGCTTTTTGTGCCAACATCATTTAACTCCACAATCACATTTCCATAAAAACCTTGAAAAATGTTTGTGATGTCCTCTTTCGACAATTTTTCAATGAACATAACTTCCTCCTTTATCTTTCGCGTTCAATCTTTGGATGCTTATGCGCGTATAACTTTTTTAGGTTCATAAGAGCCTTTTCTTCGTCCTTATTATTTTGTTGGCTATTTGGACGAGTTTTAAACATTTCGCTTTCATTCATAAAATTACCACTTATAGTGAGCAAATGCTTTGTTTGCTTCAGCCATTCTGTGCATTTCATCACGCTTTTTAATGGAAGCACCTGTGTTATTATATGCATCCAAAAGTTCGCCTGCAAGTTTAGCATCCATATTTCTTTCGCCAGTTCTCTTTCTTGCGTTGTTCACAATCCAACGAATAGCAAGTGTTTGGCGTCTTTCTGGCCTAATTTCCATTGGCACTTGATATGTTGCACCGCCCACTCTGCGACCTTTTGTTTCAAGCATAGGCTTAACATTTTCAATCGCGGTCAAGCAAACATCAAGAGGTTCCAAACTTGTTTTTTCTTTAATAATGTCAAACGAACCATAAACAATTCTTTGTGCAAGTCCTTTTTTACCACTCAACATAACTTGGTTTGTTAACTTTGTGACAACCTTGTTGTTATAGATTGGATCTGGTAAAACATCTTTCTTTGTCGCACATTTTCTTCTTGGCATTGGTTTTACTCCTTTTATCTAAATTTTGTTTTTCTTACTTCTTAGGTCTTTTTGCGCCATACTTAGAACGGCTTTGTTTTCTGTTGGCAACACCAGCAGTGTCCAAAGTGCCTCTAACAATGTGATAACGCACACCTGGCAAATCTTTAACACGTCCGCCACGAACAAGCACAACGCTGTGCTCTTGGAGGTTGTGTCCTACGCCTGGGATATAGCAAGTTCCTTCTTGACCGTTGGAAAGTTTAACTCTGGCAATCTTACGAAGAGCGGAGTTAGGCTTTTTAGGTGTTGCAGTTCTAACAGACAAGCAAACACCGCGCTTTTGAGGGCACTCTTCAAGAAGTGGTGCTTTTTTCTTTTTCTCGAAAGATTTGCGACCTTTTCTCACTAATTGGTTAAATGTAGGCATTTTATTCTCCTTTTAGTTCAAATTTTCAGTTTTAAATCGTGAATAGGATTTGTCATAAAAAAAGACGCGTTTCCGCGTCAAAAAAATATGCTTTATTTGGCAAACATGAACAACACAATCGCAAAGCGACTTTGAAGAGAACTTCAAATCGGTGAAGGCAAGCGCCCACCTGTTGTTTGTTTATGCTTAAATTTAAGCATATGTTTCCGACAACGAAACATGGCTTTATTATATATAAAAAGAAAAGCATTGTCAAGTGTTTTTGCTCTTCTTTTTAAATTTTCTTTAAAAAATTTTTAAAAATATAAAAAGAGCGTTCATCACGCCCTTTTCAATTACTTTCCAGCCATTTGCTTTGCAACTTCTTCTGCCAAATTGTCGTGTCTTTTCTCTAAGCCCTCGCCAAGTTCATAACGAGTGAATCTTCTGATAGAGATTTTTTCACCAATCTTTAAAGTTGCCTCTGTTAAAATATCCTTAATCGTTTTACTGCTGTCTTTAACGAATGGTTGGTTAAGAAGGCAGAAGTCTTCATAATACTTTTTAATTCTTCCTTCAATCATTCTTTCAACGATGTTTGCAGGCTTACCTTCGTTAAGCGCTTGAACACGCAAAATTTCCTTTTCGTTTTCAAGTTCTTGTGGGTCAACTTCAGCCTCGCTGACATATTTTGGATTTGCAGCAGCAATTTGCATAGCAATGTCTTTAACTAAGTTTTGGAAATCAGCACTTTTTGCCACGAAATCGGTTTCGCAGTTAACTTCCACAAGCACACCGATTTTTCCGCCCATGTGGATGTAGGAAGCAACAAGACCTTCGGAAGCAATTCTTCCTTGTTTCTTGTCAACTGCTTTAAGCCCTCTTTCTCTTAAAAGCACGATGGCTTTTTCAAAATCGCCATTAGCATCTGTAAGCGCCTTTTTGCACTCCATCATGCCAACGCCTGTTTGTTGTCTTAATTTTGCAACATCTTGTGCAGTAAAACTCATAATTTTATCTCCTTTTTAAAATAGATTATTCTGCGTCTTTCTTTTCTTCAACCTTTTCGGTTTTTTCCACTTTTTCTTTCTTCACAGCAGGTTTCTTTCTTGGCTTTTTGTTGGTTTTCTTAACCTCTTCGCCAGCCTCAGCAAGTTCTAAACTTGGCTTTGCCTCAGTGAGTAAACTTTCAAGGTCAACTTGTTCGTCCTCGCCCTCTTCTTTCTTCATAGAAACACCTTCGCGCGCTTCAATAACAGCGTCAGCCATAGCGCTTGCGATAAGTTTAACAGAACGGATAGCATCGTCGTTTCCAGGAATAACAACTGTCACATTTGATGGATCGCAGTTGGTGTCAACAAGCGAAACAACTGGAATGTTTAAGATGTTTGCTTCGTGAACGCAGATTTTTTCGTTTGTTGGGTCAACCACGAAAAGTGCGCCAGGAAGTTCACGCATTTCTTTAATTCCGCCTAAGTTCTTTTCAAGTTTATCTCTTTCTTGCTTTAAAAGAGCAACCTCTTTCTTTGGAAGAAGGTCAAATTCTCCAACCTTTTCCATTTGGTTAAGTTTGTTTAATCTTTCCACTCTGTTTCTGATGGTTTTGAAGTTTGTTAAAGTTCCACCAAGCCAACGAGTATTGATGTAGAACATTCCACATCTTTCGGCTTCTTCTTTAATAGCCTCTTGTGCTTGTTTCTTTGTTCCCACAAAGAGAATGTTTTTGCCAGAAGCAACAACGTCGCGAATGAAGTTATATGCTTTGTCGATTTGCTCCTGTGTCACTTCAAGATTTAAAATGTGAATATCATTTCTGGCAGTGAAAATGTATTGCTTCATTTTTGGGTTCCACTTTCTTGTTTGGTGACCGAAGTGAACGCCCGCTTCAAGAAGTTGTTTCATTGAAATAACTGACATAATTTTTTACCTCCCTTGTTTTTGTCCTTCCCACGAGGCATCAACTTTTTAAGTCAACCCAAGATCACACTTTTACCTGCAAACAAATTCAAAATTAAAAAACAAAAAACAAAAGTTTGCAAGCGTTCAGGCAACCGACCTAAAAATACGCCCATGGTGCTTATTTGTCTCAATGACACAGCGATTATATCATATAAAAAAAATTATTGCAAGCGTTTTACGCAAATTTATTTTTTTCTATTGACTTTTATCTTTCAAATTGCTAAAATTCATATACTTAAATGTTGGAGGTAAAAATGACCGTTTTTGAATTATACGAAAAAGACTTATATATTCCATATAAAAACCTATTAAATGTTGAACTAACCTATGAAATTTTGTGTAAGCAAATTGAATATGCTAAAAAACAAGAAATAATCAATGATGTTGAAGTGCGAGGACTTTTAAAATTTGTGCAAGAAAAGCTTAATGGGCTTTTAAACAAATATTCGGTGGAAAGTGAAGATTGCAAAGTGACAGAAAAGTTTAATGACCACAGCATTATTCAAGAAATCTTCTCTTCTCAACAAAACTATGGCACAATTTGCGACAAACTTATGAAAATTAAAGCAAATGTTTTAGACAACAAAACAGCGCTTAAACCACTTAAAGAAGAAATCGCTAAATTCGATTGCCCTTTCAAAAAACTTGCGCCATACATTGAAAAAGAAACAAAAAACGAATGGCTCTTTAAAAAAGAAGTGAATGGAAAAGTGAATGTTGGCAAAAAACAAGCGCCTGAAAGCGTGAAAGTTTTGTTGGTTTCAAAAAATGGTTTTAAGATTAATGTTATGGAAAGAAGTTTATCTAATCTTAAAAACATAAACTACGAAAATTTTTCAAAGGTATATAATGAAATCAACAATTTGTTTCTTGGATATTTCGACAGCAAAAAAATTCTTGAAGATGAAAACATCCCAGACATTGTTAAATTTGCCACCTATAAACGCATGAAAGAAACGCACCTGTCGCCACAAGTTTTAAAAAATCCACTCATTCACAGCACTTTCAAAAAAATTGTGAACGAAAACTTAAAAGTAAAAAATTAAAAATCAAGTTTAACGCTTGATTTTTTTACTATTGGATATGAAATTTATTTATGATAATTAATTCCATTTAAAATTGTGAACGCACGATATATTTGCTCTAAAAGCATAATGCGAAAAAGGTTATGCGGAAAGGTCATTTTGGAAAAGGAAATTTTCATTTGGCAGGCGTTTTTAACTTTTTCGCTAACACCATATGAGCCACCAATCACAAAGGTTATTTTGGAATTTGTTAGAGTTAGTTTTTCAATAGAATTTGCAAACTCTTCACTAGACAAACTTTTTCCGCCTAAGTCACACAAAACATTGAAAGAGGAAAGATTTTCTAAAATCTCCTCCCCTTCTTTTTCTTTAATAAGCGAAATATTGGCAAGTTTGTTTTGCTCTTTAAGTTCGATGACATTAACCTTAGCAAACTTTGAAAGCCTTTTAAGATATTCCTTTTCCGCGTCCTGAGAAAATTTTTCTTTTAAATTTCCAACACAAACAACACTGATATTCAGCATATTATCCCCCAAATAAGCGTGAAAAGTGTGACGGCAGACGAAAGCACAATCGAGGCAATCAGCAGAATTTTTGTTCGCGTTTCCAATTTTTCGCGTTTAGGCTTTGGCACAACAATGGCGTCAGGATTATCCTGCATAAACCTTTTTATCTCTTCCATAGACATAAACATAAACATCTTTTCGTTTTCCGCTTCCTCGCCTTTAATCTTTTCCACATCGTTTAAATAGTTAACGCGAGTGGCAAGATTTTGCATAACTTTTTGTTTTTCGCGAATGGAGTCTTCAAAACTAACCTTCAAAAGAAGCCGTGTTAAAACAACAAGAAGAATAACCAAAACAAGAATTGTTATGAACATCACAACAAAGCCCACCACCACATTGTTTGCAATAATGGTGTTTAGTTGTGTGAAAAATCCTCCATGCAAAGTGCCACTTGCAGTTAAATACGACAACAAAACACTTATGCCGTTATTCATGAAGTGGATAATCATACATGGATAAATTGAACCTGAAACATAGCAAACAAAACCGAGGAAAAAGCCGATGAGTGTGGCATAGAAAAATTGCTCTATGTTAAGGTGCAAAAGTCCAAACATAAGCCCTGTTAAAAGGATGCTGTTTTTCATACCAAGCCCACTTGTGCTTGTTAAAAGCATACCTCTATGCAAATTCTCTTCGCAAATTGCTGGAAGAATAGCGGTAAAGATTAACCCTAAAACAAGCGTCCAAATGCTTACCACGCCTCCACCACTGCCACTTGACGAGGAATAGCCAAGCGACTCTAAAATGGCATAGAAAAACGAGGAAACAAACACATTAAGAAAGTATACAACAACTCCAAGCCCAATAGATATTAAAACCACCTTAAAGGAAATTCTTTCATAGTTAAAGTCGCGAAAAGTCCGCTTTAAACTTTTTTTATTCATAATTTTAAACATCAAAATGGAAAAAAGTAAAAGCATTCCAATTTGCAGAAAACCGTTAACAATATAATTCCCAACTTCTCCCATAAAGGAAAGAAGGTGGAAACTGTTTAACATTCTTATCACGCAAAAAACGCAGACCACAATAAAATATATTAAACTTGCACTAAACGCACTTTTTTTCACAACATTTCTCCTAATAGTATATACTAGACAAGCACAGCATTTATAACCAGCACCAATAAAGAAATTGCCCAGCCAGCCCACAAAGAAAGTGGAATTTTGGCGAGAATTATTGGATTGGAATTATACTCTCCCACCTCCTCCTCTTCTTCTGCCTTATGTTTTTTAAGATAGAACCAGTAAAACAGGAAAAAGAGCGAACCAATAACAAGCGCCAGCAGTATGGAAACTATGATGTAAACGGCATTGATTGGCATATCCAAATTTAAAGCGCCCGTGTTAAGCATATATTGAATAGTTATCGTTGTGATGTTGTTAAATAGATGCATAATCATGGTGTAGAAGATGTTGCCAGTTTTATCGGCAATCACCGCAAACACAATTCCCATAATGAATGGGTAGATAAACTGCTGAATGTTTTGATGCACAAGTGCAAAGGTTAAAGCGGATAAAAAGATGGCAGGCAAACTTCCCAAACTTTTTTTAAGCCCGTTAAACACGACTCCGCGGAAAATCAATTCCTCGCAAAAGGCAGGAACTATGGCAAAAATCAAAATCCAAAGCATATACCAACCAAAACTATTGAGAGGAATCGGCGTCACGCTTGGTTCAAAGCCCATAAGTGAAAAAAGTTCACCAAAGCACCCTTCAATAAGCCCAAATAGGCAAATCACAAACAAAATTCCAAAAACCGCGCAAATAACAGTCAGCCATGGATTAATCTTTTTAACTTTTAATTTGGAAGCGGAAAAACTAACCCTGTTGACCTTGTTATAGATAAAAAATGTGCAAACAAAAGTTATTTGCGAAATAAGCGCATAAGGAATGGTGAACCAAAGGTGGTTTTGATATAAAACATCAATCCAACTTTCTGCACCAGAAAAGTCAACACCCACTGCATTTGCAATGCCATAGCCAATGTAAGAAAAAATGAAAGAAAAAAGAATAGGCAAAAGGAAAACATATAAAAACACCTTCCCCGCATCGTTTGATGTGTAAAAATTACGCCTTGCAATCGCTTTTTTAAATTGTTCTTCGCTGTTCATGCCTTTAATAATAGCACAAATATTTAAAAAAAACAACAAATATATTGCCTTAGAAAAAATTTTGTTGTAAAATGGTGTTATGAAAAACTTTATGGAAATTGCCATAAACGAGGCAAAGAAAGCAGAAAAAAGAGGAGAGGTTCCTATTGGAGCTTGCGTGGTTAAAGACGGAAAGGTCATTTCAAAAGGCTATAATAAGCGGGAAAAAACCAAAAACGCCGTAAACCATGCAGAAATTATTGCCATAAAAAAAGCCTGCCGAAAACTTCATGATTGGAGGCTTTTAGATTGTTCTCTTTATGTCACCCTTATTCCTTGCCCGATGTGTGCAGGTGCGATTGTGAACGCAAGAATTAAAGATGTGCATTATGGAGCCGACGAAAAAAGTGAGGATAATCTTTGCGAAAAAATTTTTGAAAGCACCCGCCTAAACCACAACACCACATTAATTAAAGAAGAAAATTATTCCGAAATTTGCGCCCAACTTCTTTCCAACTTTTTTAAATCAAAGCGTAAAAATAAAAAAATTACCACATAAAGTGGCAATTTAAAACTAACTTAGTTTTTGCTTTCTTTTTTCTTGTCGTTTTTGTCATCTTTGCAACCGCAATTGCAATTGTCATCGCAATGACAATCGCTTGAGCCACTTTTGATGGCATAAGCAATTCCCATTCCTGTAAGCACAACACCAGAGAGCATTGCAACAATGTAGCCAATGGTTGTGAGTGCACTTGCAAGTGCATCGCCATTGAAACCTGTTCCCCAGTTAACAATACCTTCAAGAACGGCACCAACAAGAATCATTGCAAGACCAATGCCAAGAATGATGATGGTTGTTAATGTCAACTTTTTCATATCTCCTCCTTTTAATATAACTATATTATAAGTGATATCGCGAAATATGTCAAATATTAAACAAAATAAATAAAAAACAGCGAAAAATTTCCTTTTAACGCCGTTTTTAAAATATAATTTATTAATGTCATAACAAATTCATAAGTTCTTTTTGAAATTCTTCTTCAGTTATAATGCCATCTTCTTTCATTTTTCTAAGTTCTTCCACCTTTCTTCGCTTTTCGTCCTTTTCTCTATCCTCTTGACGCTGTTCAGTGCGAAGTTCAGACGGAGAGTTCATAACAATAATGTCTGGAATGAACATGGAGATGAAAAGGAGTATCCAAGGTATCCAACCGCCTGCAAAAACAATGATTATAAGCCCTGCGATATAATATTTTTGTGAATAGCGGAAATATTTTCCTTTTTTGCGAACGGAATAAATAAGCATGATGCTGGCAATAATTCCCGCGACGATTTCCACAAAAACAAAGTAAATGCTGTAATAGGATATAACAACAAGATAATATGCAAGCATTTCAAAACGCACAGGGTCAACAAGATACATAATCACAATCACAAGATTGGCAAGCATGTTGATTAAATTGATTATTCCTGCGCTTAAAATTAAGTTTCTTTTAGTTTTGTTCATTATTTTTCCTTTTAAGGCTTGAAGCCTAAATAAAGCGAATTTTTTAACTATTGAAATATTATTAACAAATTTCAGCCAAAATTTTCCCTTCAAAACGAATATATGCTAACATTTTTTTAAAATAACTGTCAAATCATTTTGAAAAAAATCGAAATTGTGCTAAAACATATTGTGAAATAAAACGAGGTTGAATATGAGAATTGAAAGAAGATTGGTGGTGATCACTGGCGCGTCAAGTGGGCTTGGAAAAGGACTTAAAGAAAGTTTTGAAAAAAAAGGAGATAAGGTTATTGATATTTCGCGAAACGGTGCAGACTATAAATGCGATGTTTCCGACCAAAACGCCTTAAAAGTAGTTTTTGACGACATCTTTTTAAATCACGGCTTTATCGACATTTTGATAACCTCCGCAGGCTACGGGCTTTCCGGTGCGATTGAGTTAACAGACGAGCAAGAGGCGAAAAAACAATTTGATGTAAACTTCTTCGGCACAACAAACGCTGTGAAATACGCCCTCCCGCTTATGAAAAGAAACTCTAAAATTGTGATTATCTCCTCCGCTGCTGGAATTTTCCCTCTTCCTTTTAAAGCATATTACTGTGCAAGTAAAAGCGCAGTTAACAGTTTCGCTCAGTCACTTAAAATGGAGTTAAACAGAACAAACATCGATGTCACCTCCATTTGCCCTGGCGATATAAGAACCAATTTCACCGAAAACCGCGTTAAAAACTATGAAACGAACGAAAGATATGGCAAAGCGGTGGAAATTTCCACAAAGCCAACAGAAAAATCGGAAAAACGCAGAATGAAAAGTGAATACGCTGTTAATGCCATGATGAAAATCATTGAAAAGAAAAAGTTTAAACCGCAATACATCATTGGAAAACAATATCACATTTTCTACGCCTTTAAACGCCTTGTGACAACAAAGTTTTTGAACTCTTGCATCACTAAAATATTCTACAAAACAAAATAAAAATTTGTTAGATAAAATTGCCTAAACCTATGGCAATTTTTTATAGAGAAATTTTGAAATTGAAATAAGTTACTAAAATTGTTTTAAATTTTTTGCACACTTTTTAAAAAATTCAATATGCTGATAATGGAGGTAGAAAATGCATTATTCAAGAAAATACTGCCAAGGCGATTTTGTTAATTTGCGTCCGTGTCCACCTCCACAGTGGCAACCATGCAACCCTTGTTGTGATGTTCCATGTTGTCCCCCAAGTTGTTCGTGTCAAGATGATTTAACCATGTTTTTAATTGGCTATTTCATCGGTCAAAATTCACGAAATTGCAAAAGATAAATACACAAAAAACAAAAGAAAAAATTTTAAAATAAAAAGGCTAACTTAATTGTTAGTCTTTTATTTTTATGCATATTTTTGAATAATTATTATAGTAGTATGCAAGGTAGTATGCAAGGATAAATTTTGTTATAAAAGCGCTTTCCATTTTTTTATAAAATCTTTGCAAACAGCAAAAACATCATCGTAAATCTCCTCCTTCTCCAAATCGCATCCGCACGATTTTAAAAGAGCAATCGGGCTTTTAATGCTTCCAGAAGAAAGGAACTTTAAATACTTTTCTTTTTGATTATACTCATTGTTTATTAGCCTGTTTGCGATGTTCACAGCACATATCATGCCTGTTGCATATTTATACACATAAAAATGAGAGTAAAAATGCGGTATTCTTGCCCACTCGAACTGCATTTCATCAATCTGCTCCACACTTTTTCCGTGATAGAAATTGTTGAGTTCTTGATATTTTTTGCAAAGAAGTTCTCGCGTTAATGGCACCCCTTTTTCATATTCAGCATGAGCAAATTCCTCAAACTCGCTGAACATGGTTTGCCTGAATATTGTGGAGCGCACATCAACCAAAAAATGATTATAGTAGAACATCTTTTCCTCTTTCGTTTTGGCGCGCGCAAGAAGATAATTTAAAAGAAGCATTTCGTTTGTTGTGCTGGCAACCTCTGCCACAAAAATCACATAACCCGCAGTTTGATATGGCTGATTTTTGTCGGATAGAAAACTGTGCATTGCGTGCCCAAGTTCATGCGCCAAAGTGAAAACGGAAGATAAATTCCCTTCAAAATTGGTTAAAACAACTGGCGTTGCACCATAGCATCCCCACGAAAAAGCACCGCTATCCTTATTCTCGTTTGGATAAACATCAATCCACCTTTCGCTAACTGCGCGGTCGATAAGTTTCACATAGTCATCGCCTAAAACTTGCACCGCTTTTTTAATAAGTTCAATCGCCTCGTTATATGTGAATTTTTTGTCGATATCCTTCACGATTGGCGCAAAAGTGTCGTAAACTGCCACAGTGTCTAGGTTAAGCATTTGGCGTTTAATATCGAAAAAGTCCTCAATTATCTTAACATTTTCACGCACTTTTTTGATTAATAGTTTATACACCTTTTCGCTTGCTTCTTCGTTATAAATTGAGCCAGCAAGAGCAGAAGGATATTTTCTAAGTTTAGAAAAAACGCAAAGTTCTTTAACTTCGTTTATATAGTTATTTGAAAGAAAATTGATAAACTCACCAAACTTACCATTCATACGCTTAAAGGCGTTCTTTCTCAGCGTTCTATCCTCACTTTCAGCAAAAAGCGTGTAGTTTGATTGATTTAAGGTGTGTTTTTTGCCCTTGGAGTCTAAAATATCGCCAAATTTCAAATCCACATCCGAAAACGCGTCAAAATTTTCTGAAAAACCGTCGGTAAATTCGCCAAGGTGTGAAAGAAGATTTTCCTCATTTTTTGGCAAAATATGTTTTTTATGGCGCAAAATTCCTTCAAAATAGCGTTTATAATCTTTAAACTTCTTCTCTTTTTGAAGAACTTTTAGTTTTTCATCAGATAATTTTGAAACCTCAACATCAATAAATGTTGTGGCAACGGCAAGAGTGGTTTGCAAAGAGTTTATTTTCTCGCACATCTCGTTTGCCACCGTGTTTGCATTGTCTGCTTTTTTATATAAATTAGCATAAAGATATAAAAAGCCAAATTCCTTGGAAAGAGCGGTTTCACATTCAAGGCAATTAAAAAGTTCTTCATCGTTTTCAAGTTTTCCTTCAAAAGTGGAAATGGTTTTAATTTCTTTTTTAAGTTCACTTAAACGCTTATAAAAATCATCATTACTTTTGCAAAACTTGGTTAAATCCCATTTGAACTTCTCTTCAATTTCTTCACGCTTTTTCATTCTCACCTCACAAAATATTTTGAAATATCAAATTCTTTCCAAGGCATTTTTGTGTCGTCAGGGCTGACATAAAACACCATTCTATCTTTTGTGGTTGGATGTGTGAAAGACAGTTCCCCTGCCCAAAGCCCAAGGTTTGTGGTCTTACTTTTATTTTTGCCATATTTTGCATCGCCAAACAGCGCACAGCCAATATTGGCAAGTTGCACGCGAATTTGGTGGCTTCTTCCAGTTAAAATTTGCACTTTCAAAAGGCTGTGTTTTCCGTTGTTCTCAAGCTCCTCATAAATAAGTTCCGCTTTTTTTGCACCACTCACACCCATTGGCACAACCTTAACTTTGTTTTCACGCTCATCTTTTTCAAGATAGTTCACAAGGTGGTCTTTTTTAAACTTTACCACTTTTTCAGTGACAGCAAAGTATATTTTATCGGTCGTGTGCTCCTTAAACTGCTCGGAAAGCCTTTTGGCAGACTTCGAGTTTCGTGCAAAAACCATAACGCCACCAGTTGGTCTGTCCAGCCTATGCACCAAGCCGATGAACGCCTCGCCTTCCTTGTGATATTTTTCCTTAACATAGGCTTTGACCATGGAAAGAAGGTCAACATCGCCACTTTCATCGCTTTGTGTTGGAACATTTTGAGGTTTCACAACAACAATAACTTGATTATCTTCATAAAGCACATTTAATTTTTCCATATTTTAACTCCTGTTGCTCCGCATGGAAGAATTAACCCTTCCTCTGTTGGCAAGCCAATTTCATCCGCTTCCACATCCGTTTTACCAAAAACGCTTTTGAGAATGTTGGCAATAACGGTTGGTTGAAGCCCAGTTGTGTATGAATTAATAAGCACAAAAAGTGGTTTTTCGCTTAAAACGCGTTTAGTTAGACTGACAAAATCGACAAGATTATCTTCAAGTTTCCACATCTCGCCACTAGGTCCGCGTCCATAACTAGGCGGATCCATGATGATGGCGTCATAGGTGTTTCCTCGCCTGATTTCTCGCTCCACAAACTTTTGGCAGTCGTCCACAATGAAACGGATGTTGGAAATGTTGTTTAATTTGGCATTTTCTTTTGCGCGCTCCACCATGCCTTTGCTGGCGTCCACATGAGTGACAAGTGCGCCCGCCTTGCTAAGTGCCACCGACGCTCCGCCAGTGTAAGCAAAGAGGTTTAAAACTTTAACATCTTTTCTATCTTTAATAATCTTGCTCATCAAATTCCAATTTGTCGCCTGTTCTGGAAAGATGCCAGTGTGCTTAAAGCCCATAGGCTTCACAATGAATTTTAAATTTTTCCATGAGATTTGCCACTCGTCTGGAATTTTTTTAAGATAGTGCCACCTGCCACCGCCTTCATGCTTTTCGTAATATGCGTCCACATCCTTACGCTTAAAAAGGTCGCTTTCGGCGTGCCAAATAACTTGAGGGTCAGGGCGAAGAAGTTTAATCTTTCCCCAATCTTCAAGTTTATATCCATCGCCTGTGGCAATCACTTTATAGTCTTTCCAATCGTCTGCAATTCTCATACTTTTTCCTTATTAAATTTTAGATATTGAAACTGTCACTTTCTCACCATTAAACTCAAACTCAAAAGAGTGAGTTCCGTTTGTGCCAATATTGACCTCATCACAAAGCGTGCCTTTTTTAAGGTCATCTTCATGATTTAAAAGCGTTTTTGTTAAGCTCTCATCTCCATTAATTTCAATTTTGATGTGGTTAACAACTTCAAAGTTGCTTTCCTTTCTAAAGTTTTGCACTTTACTGATAAATTCTTTAACCATACCTTTTTCAATAAGGTCAGCGTTCAGTGTTGTGTCAAGAATAACAGTTATTTCGCCATTTGTTTCGCTGGAAAAACCTTCTTTATTTTTAAGTGAAATTAAAAGGTCGCTTTCTGTTAAAACAACATTTTCGCCGTTCACAACAAAGGAAATTTCCTTATTATTGCTCACGTTATTGACAAGTTCATTAGCGTTTGCGGAAGAAAGATAATTTTTAATTCCTCCCAAGAGTTTTCCATATTTTGGACCAACAGTTCTAAGTTGAGGTTTGATTTCATAGGAAACAAATTCGTCCGCATTATGAAGTATTTCCAAGTTTTCAACATTGAGTTCGTCTTTAATTAGGTTTATAAGTTCTTCGTTAAGGCTAAGAGTATCCTTTGTGCAAACAAGCACTTTGGAAAGAGGTTGTCTGTTTTTCACATTGCTTGCACTTCGGCAGGCTCTGCCAAGAAGGACGATTTCCAAAACTTTATCCATTCCTTCATTTAGGGAATTGTCAATCATCTTCTCGTCTGCCACAGGAAATGCACAGAAATGCACGCTTTCTGGAGCGTTTTTATCCAAACTTCTAACAAGGTTCTGATAGATTTCTTCGGCAATAAATGGCACAAATGGAGCGATAAGTTTCGACAAGTTCACCAAAACTTCATACAAAGTTTTATATGCTGCTTTCTTATCTTCGCTTTCCTCACTCCCCCAAAATCTTTCACGCGAGCGCCTAATATACCAATTTGAAAGTTTATCCACAAATTCGCTTATCGCCTTTGCTGGCGTTTGCATATCATATTTATCTAAGTTTTCATCCACAATTTTAATTAAAGCATTAAAATCGGAAAGAAGCCACTTGTCGAGGAAGGAAAGTTTGCAGTCGGAAAGAGAATATTTTGTTGGGTCGATTTTGTCGATTTCCGCGTATAAAACATAGAAACAGTAAACATTCCAAAGTGTCCCCATGAACTTTCTTTGAAGGTCAACAAGGTTCTCTTCGATGAATGGCAACCCTTGCGCTGGATTGCAACTTGAAAAGAAATACCACCTAACGCCGTCTGCACCATATTTTGAAAGCACATCCCATGGGTCAACGCCGTTTTTCAAACTCTTACTCATTTTCAAGCCGTTTTTGTCTAACACAAGCCCAAGCACATTGCACGCTTTGAATGGTGCTTTTCCAAAAACAGCGGTGTTGACAGAGAGAAGCGTGTTAAACCAACCTCTTGTTTGGTCAATCGCCTCGCTGATATAGTCTGCACAAAACGCCTTTTCAAAAATATCTTTATTTTCAAATGGATAGTGATATTGTGCAAATGGCATTGAGCCACTGTCGAACCAGCAGTCCATAACCTCTGGTGTTCTTTTCATGGTTTTGCCACATTTTGGGCATGGGAATGTGATTTTGTCTAGCGTTGGCTTGTGAAGGTCAAAGTCGCCACAAGTGCCAGAGAGTTCCTTTAATTCCTTAACACTTCCCACAACATGAACATGACCGTTTTCGCATTTCCAAAATGGAAGCGGTGTTCCCCAATACCTATTTCTTGAAATGTTCCAGTCGATGTTGTTGGCAAGGAAGTTTCCCATTCTGCCGTTTTTGATGTGGTCTGGAATCCAGTTGATTTTTTGGTTATTCTTAACAAGCTCGTCGCGAATTGCTGTTGTTTTCACAAACCAAGCATCTTGTGCGTAATATAAGAGTGGACTTTTACATCTCCAGCAATGTGGATATGAGTGTTCGATTGGTTGAACTTTGAAAAGTTTTCCTTCTCTTTTAAGTTGTTCAATGATTGGCGCGTTTGCTTCTTTAACAGGCATACCTTCATATTCTGTTTCCTTTGTCATTTTGCCAGCGTCATCCACAAATTGAACGAAGGTTAAACCATATTTCTGCCCAACTTTTGCGTCGTCCTCACCAAACGCAGGCGCGATGTGAACAATTCCTGTGCCGTCGTCGGTGGTCACATAGTCGTCAACTGTAACGATAAAGCCTTTTTTAACATCCTTTGCATAGTTAAAAAGTGGCTGGTATTTTTGATTTTCAAATTCCTTGCCTTTTTTGGTGTAAATTTTCTTATATGTTCCTTCTTCAAACAATGTTGGAATAAGTTTGTCAAGCATGATGAAGTTTTCGCCGTTGCAACTTATTTTTGTGTATTCTTCCTCAGGGTTCATGCAAAGAGCAATGTTGGAAGGAAGCGTCCAAGGAGTTGTTGTCCAAACAAGAAAATATGTGTTATCTTCTTGCAAACTTTTGAATTTCACGAAAATGGACTTATCTTTAACAATCTTATAGTTATCGCCGTTTTCCAGTTCTGCTTTCGACAAACTTGTTCCACATCTTGGGCAATATGGCACAACCTTGTGCCCTTGATAAATCAGCCCTTTCTTATCCATTTCTTTAAGCGCCCAAAAAACGCTTTCGATATAGGAATTTTCATAAGTGATGTATGGATGTTCCATATCCACCCAGTAGCCAATTTTATTTGTTAAATCTTCCCACATAGACTTATATTTCCAAACGGAAGATTTGCAAAGTTCAATAAACTTGTCGATGCCGTAGTTTTCAATATCCTTTTTGCCATTGAAGCCAAGTTCTTTCTCCACTTCCACTTCAACTGGAAGCCCGTGAGTGTCCCAACCAGCCTTGCGGAAGATGTAATAGCCTTTCATCGACTTATATCTTGGAATAACATCTTTCATGGCGCGCGTTAAAACATGGCCAATGTGTGGCTTGCCATTTGCAGTTGGTGGCCCGTCGTGAAGGACGAAATTCTTTCCGCTATCTTTATTTAAAGAAAGCGCCTTATCAACGATGTTGTTTTCCTTCCAAAACTTCAAGATTTTTTCTTCGTTTCCAACAAAATCCAGTTTTGCATCCACTTTTCTATACATTTTCTTTCTCCTAAAAAAAATTCTTAGCAAAACAAGACTCTGCTAAGAAAGAGTTTAACCACTTGTTTGCTATGGGCAATCACCCACTTCTTCTGTCACGGGAAGCCCCGTCTTAACTTACTTAATTTCTGCTAAGAAGCTTGGAAAGTGATAACCTTAAATTCTTCATATTGCCTTGCACCTTTCGGCAACTCTCTGAAAATCCAAAGATAAGATGTTGTCTTTCCTCAAACGCCTTTATGAATTTTAAATTCGCTTATATTTTAACGAATTAAACAAGATTTGTCAATAAATATTAATAATTTTCCAAAATTGTGTTCATTTTGATAACATCCGAGCCTGTGATTATGCCAAGTGGCTTTTCCTTTGCTCCGCCGTTTTTTGTGACTAAGATGGCAAGAAGTTTAGAATTATCATGGAAAAACTCTAGTGCCTCTTCCACTGTCAAATCTTTATTGGCAAAGATGTAGTAATTACTGTTTTCAATTTTGGAAAGCATATCTTCAATTTTAACATTATTCAAAAACGAGTCCGCCTTTCCGCCAGATAAAAGATGTTTGCCAAATGAGTCCAGAATTTTCTGCCCATTTGCTATGCCAATGATTTCTCCCTTATCGTTATATGCTGGAATATTGGAATAGGAAGAAGAAGCGATAAGCATAATCGCATCTTTCATGCTTTGATTTGCTGAAATTGTTAACACATCACGCCTACAAACAAGTTCAAGTGCCTTTGGTGGTGCTGTTAACAAACGCTCAATCTTCTCAATTTGTTCCACAACATCAATATGTGGTTCTGCCATAATGTAATCTTCATTTCCATGCACAATGGCATTCCTAAGCCTACCAAAGTCGATGAGGTCATCCTCATATTTTCTTACGATATAATTTAACGCCACGCTTTTTCTTATAAGTTCAGAAAAGCCCATACTGCGATTTAAGTTATAGCGTGTGCGAATGGTGTAGTCGATGTTATTATATGACTGAATAAATCGCCTCGCATTTGAAAGTGTCTTTTTCTCCATTTGTTCTCCTTGATTTTTTTATTATACAAAATTTTGCGTAAAAAGGAAAACAAATTCGATAAATATTTCAAAAATTTTACATCGCGGTGCTTGGCGCAAGGCTTATGGTGTTGTTTGAGCCTAAGTAAACATCAGGCACTTCGCCCACAATCACGCTTTCCACCACAAGAACTTCGGTGATAGAGTCAACAGTGGAAGAATATGCTGGAAGAAGAAGCGAAACGCTGGCGTGAAGTTCAATGTAAAGCGAGTGTAAGGTTTGATTTATTCCTGCACTTTGAAAGGAACTTCGAAAAGACGCAGTCATCGCTCCAATTTGCACAAGTTTGATGTTTATTTTTGGCCCCACGCCCACAAGTGGAGGAATGCCAGTGAAAGTGCCAAGCGCAATATCAATTCCATTGTCACCCATGCGGTCAAGATAGACCTGCGCTACCTGATAAAATCTTCGCGTTAAACTGTTCACTAAAACCGTGTCAACTGAAATTAAAGATATGTCACCATTATTATCGTAAGTTGTTTCAACAAGGTCCTCGTAAGTTAAATTTTGCTCAGCAATAACATCATAAACCGCATCACTGACAGCAGAGGTGGAAAGTGAATAAATAGATGCCCAAGTTGCTTCTTTAACCACTGGAATTATTATGCAAAAAATATATAAGATTATCGACAAAAACAAAATAAGAAAAAGAGTGAGCGCCACAATTCTTCTTCGCTTTTTATGCTTTCTTTGAAGATAACATAATTTTTTCATTGAAATATTTATATGCTTGCACTTTGCAGATTTTGCCTGTTTTTTAAATTTTTTGTCGAATATATTAAAAAAATTTTTCACCTAATCAATGTTCATTTAACCACAAAATGTGGTGTAGTATTCAATGCATACTACACCACATCTATCATTTTTTAGTGTGTGAATGGAAAATTAACGCAAAGATAAAAGCAAAGATAATCGCCGCAGCAATTCCTCCTGCCGTTGCCGTTAAGCCTCCTGTGAATATCCCAAGAAGACCTTGCGACTTCACCGCCGAAATCGCACCTTTTGCCAGCGACGCACCAAAACCAATGATTGGAACATTTATGCCTGCGCCAGCAAAATCGGAGATGTAATCAAAAAGTCCAACCGCCTCTAAAAACACACCCACAAGCACGAATGTAACAAGAATACGCGCAGAAGTGATGTTTGTTGTGATGATTAAAAGTTCACCAATCATACACACAAATCCGCCCACCAAAAACACCCATAAATAATCTAAAAACATTTCCATACTCACCTCAAAAATGTAAATTCTTTTTATCTATTTAAACTAAAAAAACTTTTAAAACATCATAAGTTTGTAAAAATAGAAAAAATTCATGTTTTTTCAATTTTTTTTGATTTTTTCATATGTTTTTTTAGGTTTTTTGAAATTGATTAATTTTTAATCTTCATAACTTTCCACAACAATGGCGTGACAAACTCCTGGAACGCTCTCTCCTTGCTGAGTGGCAGTGGTGGAAAGAAGCGCGCCTGTTGGCATGAACAGCACTCTTTTATACTGCCCGTCTTGCAACTTTTTCATGATATACGAATTAAAAACTGTGGCGGCGCAACCGCAACCAGACGCACCACATAATGTTTTTTGGTCGCGCCTAAAATACATCTGTCCGCAGTCGCTGTAGTTAAGGCCAAGTTTAATTCCCTTGTCTTCCATAAGGTCAATTAAAATTTCGCTTCCAAGTTTACCAAGGTCGCCTGTGGCTATAAGGTCATAATCGTCTGGCGTTGTTTTTGTGTTTTCAAAGTGAGCAAGCAAAGTTTCCATTGCAGACGGTGCCATTGCTGCACCCATATTGTTAACATCAGTAATTCCCCAGTCAATCACCTTTCCAAAGGTCGCCATTGTCACGCGTGGACCTTTGCCTTTTTGCGACAGAACACAACTGCCAGCACCTGTCACCGTCCATTGCGACGCAGGCGGACGCTGATTGCCAAGTTCCAAAGGAAAACGATATTGACGCTCGGCAGTTGAGAAGTGCGAGGCTGTGCAACACACCACATTTTCAAAATAACCGCCGTCCACAAGCGTGGATGCCACAGCAATGCTTTCCGCCATGGTGGAACAAGCGCCATAAACTCCAAGATATGGAAAATCGAAGGCGCGCGCTGCATAAGAGGAACTTATAATTTGATTTAATAAATCTCCTGCCACCAAAATGTTGATGTCAGAAACTTTAAGTTTTGCTTTTTGAATAGCGCCCATTATTGCCGTTTCAATCATCTTGCGCTCTGCCTTTTCAAAAGTTTTTTCGCCAAAGAGGTCATTTTTCATAATGTAATCAAAATAGTCTTTAAAATTCCCCTCACCCTCTTTTGGACCAACAATAGAATAGGCTCCAATAATTTTTGGTTGGCGTTTAAATTTCACTGTGTCATATTTCATACTCACTCCTAAACATGAATTTAATTAAAAAACACACTTTTTTCAGTTTTTTCTTGATTTTGAGTCGAATTTTTTGCGTTTTTTGTTTTTTGCGTTGCTTTTAATAATTAGATAAAGAGATAAACAATATAGTATATAAGCCCAACAAAAGCACTTGAAATCACTCCAAACACAATAACAGGTCCCGCGATTGTGAACATTTTAACACAAATTCCATAAACAATTCCCTCACTTTTAAATTCAACCGACGGACTTGTGATGGAATTGGAAAATCCTGTGATTGGCACGATCGAGCCTCCACCTGCAAATTTACCAATCTTATCATAAACGCCAATTCCAGTTAAGAAGGAGGCAATGAAGATGAGTGCAATAAGCGTGTAGGCCCATGCGCTTTGCTCTGAGATGTTTGGCGCTAAAAATAAAATTAGGTCGTTAATCCCCTGCCCAATTAAGCAAATAAGCCCGCCTACCCAGAACGAATTGAAAAGCGTTGGCCAAGGTTTTGTTTTTGGCACTTTGGCGCTGACATACTTATTATAGGCCTTGTTTCTTTCTTTAATATCCATGTTTTCTCCCATTATATAGAAAGATTTTATCCACATAAAAAAATCTTAAACAACAAGAATATTATTTTTTCTTTTGAAGAAACTATCAAAAGGAGGACTTATGAAAGGGAAAATTTTTTTAGGAATGTCAGCACTTGTGCTTAGTTTGGCACTTGCTGGTTGTGGCGGAAACAGTGAAGCAAACGCAGTGAATAACTTGTCCAGCCAACTTGACAAAACCAACAATTCGATTGCAACCGTCAGAGAGTATTCAGAAACTGACCTTGACTTAACAAAAGAAACACTCGACAAACTTGCCACAGATGAAAACTGCGAGCGCATCCAAAGAAATGTGCAAGTTGCCAAAAATGCACTTATGGCTGAAAATTATTACAGAAACAGCGTGATGAATGAAACGGCAAAAATCAAGCAATATCTTTCACGCGGAGATATAAAACTTGCCAAAAATCAAGTTTCGGCACTTAAAGATTTGTCTGCAAGCCTATCGAAATATAACAACAATGTGGCTCGTTCTTCAAGCGAATTTAACTCTACATTCAGAAATTATAACAATTCTAAGAGGAGCGCCAACAAAAACCCAGAAAGAATTAATGCGCGTTTAAATAAAATCGCCTGCAATTCTAACGCTAGGTGTGCATACTATGAAAATTTGTTAAACACGCTTAATCAAGTGGAGGAGATTCTTGGAATTTACAACAACCAAAATCTTCCAAACAACAACCAAATCATCGAGAATGAAAATGAATTAGAAAACAGTGAAAACGAAAACAACGCCATAGATAACAATGAAACAAACGAAGAAAATAACGGCGGACTTGTTAAAAACATCGACACATATAGGCAAGACGTGAACAACACTAACAACATAAACAATATTAATAACTTGCCAACAAACAACAATTTGAACAACACAAATTTCGCAAATAACTATCCTAATACCCCTGCAGGAAATAACAATATGATGTATTATCCAGATAATATGATTGGAAGAAGGCACGTTCTAAACCCTAACCGCAACACCGATACATATGGTCCAACAATAAGAAACATCGACACATATCGTGGTAACGGAAATTACTACAACAATGGCTATAACTACGGCTATAACTCCAATAACTTCAACCGCATGACCATGCCAGTTGGACCTTTGGAAATGAACAACAATGAAAGCAATATCAACGAAAATAAGCCAACAGAAAATGTGGAAATTGGCAATAACACACAACAAAATTTAAATGAAAATCTTATTGAAAATGTAAATGGAAATAAAGAAACAATAAAATTAAACGAGGCACAACAAGAAGAAAAATTGGAAGAAAATGTGGAAGGTTTAAAAGATATTGCTGAAAAGCGAATTGAAGAGTTTGAAGATGTGTCTAAGTATATGAAAAACAAAGAAATTAATAAGGATTCATCAATAGAAACCATGGCAAAATCTGAAAAAGACGACTTAAACAAGAAAACCTCAGCTTATTAAAAAACAAAATGCACCTTTTTTAAGGTGTATTTTTATGTTTTAAAAGGTTAAAAAAATAAAAAATCCAAAGAAAACTCTTTGGATTAAATTTTAAAAGTCGTCGTCATCATCGTCAGAATCATCATCTTCCTCGTCTTCGTCATCGTCATCATCAAAATCGTCGTCTAAATCGTCATCATCGTCGTCAAGGTCTTCATCGTCGAATTCTTCGTCAAGGTCAATATCATCGTCGATGGTGTCGTCAAAACCGATTTCTGTGTCGATATCATCATCCAAAATATCACTGTCAGCTAAATCTGTGACGGATGCCATATCGCCCGTTTCTTCATCCTCATCAATGATTTCATCTTCGTCGCGGTTAAGATACTCCTCCCAATCAGAGTTGATTTCGCCGTCTTCACTTTGATGCTCTTTAAGGCAAGTTGCGCACATAATTTCGTCTGGCGAAATATAGTTGGTTTTGCAGATTGGGCAAAGTTCAAGGTCAAGGTCGCTGGTGTATTCGTCTTTCTTTGCTGAAAGTTCCGCCTTGCAAACACTGCAAAGTTTATCCTTTTTTTCAATGTAGTTAAGTTCGCATCTAGGGCATCTAATATAAACAGGTTTTTTCATAAAATCTCCTTCCGATTTCGCTTTATATTCTACATATTATAAATGTTATTGTCAACTAATTTAATCACTTTTTTTAGAATTTTCTTCCGCTTGCGAAGGTCTAAGATAGCAAGGCTCAACCTTATCAGAACTAACAGGCTCTAAGTTTTTAACTGCAAACTCTGAAAACGCCAAAAATGAAGAGGTGTCGATTTCAATATACTCTGCATTATCAAGCACAATGTCGCCTTTTAAGCAAACAATTTTCCCATTAAGTGAAGATAAGTCACTTTTGTTAATCATCCTCTCAGCGCCAAGTTTTCTTCCATTTTCGTCATATTCGCAAACGAACAACAAATTTGAAAGGGCATTAAGCACACAAACAATTTTTTCTTTGTGCTTTTGCAAATAAATATATGCCATAAGGTCCAAAGAGGATAAAGGAAACACTTTCAGCCTTTCATTCGCACATCCAAAGCCCTTGGCAAGCGCCACACCAATTCTAATTCCCGTGAACGAACCGGGTCCAACCACAAGGGCTAAATTTTCGATGTTGTTGATATCAACCCCTGCCTTTTTGCAAAGAGAGTCAATCGTTTTAAGCACATTTTCCGAGTGTTTGCTTTTGGCGTCAATAGTTTCTTCAAATCTCACATTTTTATCCGCTATTATACCCAAATTTGCATTTAAAAACGCCGTGTTAATTGCCAAAATCATTTTTTAAACTCCTCAATAGTAAATTTTCGCGTTTTATCGTTAATTTTTTCAATTCTAACCACAAAATCTGCATCATTAATTAAACCTTCCACATTATCTGGCCATTCCACGAGGCAAACTCCGTCTAGGCGCGACTTATCAAAATATTCCTCAAAACCAACAGCAAGCGCCTCTTCATAAGAAGAAAGTCGATACATATCAAAGTGGTAAATTGGAAATCTGCCCTGATAGGTGTTTAAAAGTGTGAAAGTTGGGCTTGTGACAACCTCATTTGAACCTAAGAATTTCACTAAACTTTTAATAAAAGTTGTTTTACCACTTCCTAAATCACCCTCGAAAAGAATTATCATTGGTGGTTTAATAACTTTACTGAACGCCTTGGCAAGCGCATCCGTTTGAAATAATTCACGAATTGTCATTTGAAGTTTCATTTTTCTTTCTCCTTTTGTTCCATAGCCACATCAAAGTTAAACCCAGCGCGCCAAACACAATTCCAACGCCCATACCCGCCAAGGTGTCTGTTAAGAAATGCTTACCAAGATACATCCTTGAAAGTGCCACCAAGCCAACATAGATGATAAGCGCTAAACATATCATTGCTCTAGAGCCTTTCGACTTATAGAACGAAAATAAGTATGCGCCAAGAAAAATGGCAATAACCGTGGCACAAACCACATGACCGCTTGGCATACTATAACTTGTCACAACATCGCCAATATTCACAATCGTGTCGCTTACATTAAAAGGTCTATCTCTTGCAATAAGCACTTTCATGGAACTTTGCACAAGATAGGCAAAACCATAAGTGAACAAAAACCAAAAAGCATAGCCACGCCTGTGTTTTGTGAAGAGGAATAAAAGAACAAGTGCCACCGCTCCAACATAACTTCCAATCATAGAAATAACTTGAAAGGAAACATCAAAAAACGGCGTTCTTCCACCCTGCAAAAATTCAATCAGTTCAATTTCAAAGTCCATGATTATATTCTATCAAATTTGTCATAAAAAAACAAATATATTTAAAATTTTTATCTCTTTTGTGAAATTTTCTTTAAAAAATATGCGATTTCCTAAAAAAATGAAGATAAAATTTAAATTTTAACCACAATATATGGCGTATTATGCATTGCATACCACACTCTATATTGCTTTATATGTCAAAACTATAAATTCGCGCAAACTTAAAAAGTCGAAAAATTAGAATTAAAAAAAGATGTATGTTTCCATACACCATTTTTTACCAAATGAATTTGTCCGCACAAGTGGAGCAAACATCGTCAATATCTTTTCCTCCTGTTGCGTGACAATGTGTTCCAGATGCATTGCCAAAATTCGACTTTGTTGTGTAGCAGTATGATAACGAACTGCCACTTACATTACCAACAAATCCGCCACTATTTGTTGCACTGCCATAAACATTACCACGGCTAAAGCATGTATTTAGTGTGGAGTTTTTCACATATCCTGCAAAGCCACCCACACATGAAGAAGATTGCGAAGAGGTTGTATATACAATATCACCAGACGCATTTCTCATAAGTTCATCCATATTCACATCGTATTTCCCTGCACCACTGCCCACATTATCTGCATTCAGTGCCACAAGGCTGTTTGAAGAGGTGTAAACAAAGATGTTATTGCTAGCCTCTCTTCCAGTCGAGGAAACCTCCACACTGTAGTTGCCAAGTCTTGTTAAAGTTGAGCTGAGCGCATAGCCAACCACTCCGCCCACATAACTATTCCCTGAAACAGTGCCATCAAGCAAGGTCACATTTTTAATTTCAGCGCCATCAACAAATCCGAAGAAACCAACATCTGTTGCGTTGCCCATGTTGATATTAAAATCGGATATTGTGTAATACTGCCCGTCGTAATAGCCACTAAATGGTGCGGTCACCGAATAGCCAAGTGGAATGATGTATGCTCCGCCAAAATCGATATTTTCGGTTTGCACAAGCCTAATACCGCTGAAATCTTCGCCTTGAGACAAATTCAAATAGTAAAGATAATAGAAATCGCTTGCCTCGTCAATATACCAAGTGTTACCCACTCTTTCAATATCAGAAGAAATATAACTACTGTTAAACGACGATGCAAGATTGTAGTTCACTCTATAATTTATTAATGCGCCATTTTCTTCAGGTATGATTTGGAAATGATAGGAGTCTTGATTCGCCAGAAATGTCGAGCCGTTTGAGATGCTGTCGTATGTGTAAACCTGATAAGTTGTTGAACCGCTTGTGTTGAAGAAAACAATGTCGTTTATGATAATCTCAATTTCAGAATACGCTCTGATGTTATTTATCACAAATTTGTTTGTGGAATCATTTTGAGCGGTTTGCATAACTCCGTTCACGGACACTGAAAATGGAGAATCGCTTCCAGAATACGCCGAATAAGCACTATCTAACTGCACTGTTAAATTATAACTATTTATGGCGAATTTAGAGAATAGCACAATGTTGAAGTTTTCAATATTTTCTTGCGCCACACTGCTTTCTGACTCCGAGAACAAGTCAATAAGTTCAAGCACAGAGTTTTGGCTTAAATCATAGCCACTGTCTGATGCGTGGTCATCAGCAAAATAATAATCATAGCCATATGCATCATTAAACCCATAATTAACTGTTTTGCTTATCGTTGCGTTTGTTGCCTCAGTGAAAGCTGAAATTGCAGTGTTGCTGACTTTTTCCGCTCTCTCTAAATAGTCGTCACCATAGTTTTCGTCATAGAAGTGACTATCAAATGGCGAACGGCTGTCATAAACAAATTCATAGTAATAGTCGATTATAAAATTGGTGAAAGCGAAAGCCTTGGCATTGGTTCCAGCATCAGACAAAACGCCATTTTCAAGATAAATATCTATTTTGCTAAGATTTCTGCCGTTTCTTCTGATATTGGTTGTTCCGCCCAACTCGCCATAAGTATATTCGCCAGTTTGAATATCCTCATATCCATCAACAATATACAAATCATAAATTCTTGTTTCGCCACCGCGCTTTTCGTCAAGATTAACAGAATATTCCTTAAAATTGAAATAAGCATTTTTATATCCTGAGTCTCTAAAATCTATATATGTAACACCAGAAGTTCTAGTAGTTCCAGCATAACGACGAAAATATGTGTTTAAATTAACAGTAAAATGTGGCAAACTTCCACCTTCATCCACAGTGTATATACCTAGATTTGATAACTGCGAATCCATTACATTTTTGAAATTAAATTCCTGATCTTCCACGCCACCCCAATAAAAATCAAGCATATTGCACTCGCCAACATACCACGATCGCTCACCCACAAAGTATGGATTGGAAGAAGATGTATTAATACCTGCAAGGTTTAATTCATACACCTCAAAAAAAGATGTTGCATTTAAAACCAAGAAAGTTGGTGTGTTGTTTGTTCTTGCTCGACTTGTGTATGCCAAACTTCTTGAAGCAAAGCCATAAGTAAGACTTGTGGTCGTTGATGCGGAACTTAATCCTTCAGTTTCATATGACTGTGATAAACTTATGCCAGAATACTGATATCTTGCAAAAACCACGCTGTATTCCGTTAACATTTCCCCACCGCTTGTTATATTTGAGTTGATGAACATATATTCCACCAAATCCAAATTTCCAGAGTTTGAGTAGGTGACAAGCACATCATCTGAAATACTGCCATTATTCAAAATGTTAACACACTGACTTCGGCTGTCACCTGCATTGCCAGCAAACAAGCCAACCAGCTCATACCCTGATTTAGCACTTGCTTCAATTAATATCCAATCTTTATCAACTGTTGTGACAGTTAAACTGGAACCACTTGACGCGCTCTCTCCAGTGGATGAAGAAGTCAAACTTGCAGTTCCACCCTCCGTTCCAGAATATATCGTATTTGGAATTTCACCTCCGAAAGATAACTCTTCAGAGTAATAGACATTCACATTAATTTCCTTTTCATCCAAATCAAAACGCACATTTATAACATTTGGCATGTCATATGTATTTGCACTATAACTAGTTTCATCAGTTAACAAAACATCATTAGGATTGAACATTCCAACATATTTATACTTTCCATTACTATTTTCAATAATCCCAGAAACCAAAGTCGACTCATGAATACTTTTTGTTAAAGCGCACGCTTTTCCACCACTTGTAGTGTTATTATAATGGCTTAAGTCTGATCTATATCCAACACCATAAGCACTACTATTATTTGCAACTATGATATATTCTCCGTTCTCAGTTTCAATCTGAACACGAATTGCAACACTTTCTAAAAAATCAGTTTGAATAGCGATGGCTGAAATATCTGATGAATTATAATCTCCAGCAAACCAATTACTACTGATATTCTGCGAAGTAGTATAACTAAATCCTGCAGATGTCATAGCGGAAGTAAAAGAAGAACTTTTACTAACATTAGTAATAACAGATCTGTGCGAATTTCCAAATGCTATCGAACCTGTCGATGTGTAAAAACAATTACTAACTGTGGTATCAACCTCTCCACCTATTTCTCCCGTTTTACTCTCATTAAGTCCATTAATCCAGCTGTTATTTATACATCCAGTTAAATGACCTGTTGGGTCATTGCCTATTCCAAAAATTCCCGTTTCTTCACCAAATCCGCCAACAATTCCACCAGTCTTAGTCCCACCAACAATAGAAATATAATCACTTATACAATTTTCAATATAAGCGCCTTCTGATGTTGAATCAATTTCGGCATAACCCATAATTCCACCAACTGCTTTTGCACCACCATAACCAAGACTGCCAGTAGTTAAACAATTATTTATATCAAAATAATTTGAGCCAGCAACTCCTGCAATTCCACCAATATAACAATCCCCATGCATGCTGATACTTCCAGAACTAATACAATTGCTAATCTCTCCACCGCTAATATTGCCAACAATGCCACCACAACAATCATTCTTATCCGCGCCATAGACATGTATATCCATTTTGTTCCAACACCCTTCTATTGTGCTATTAGAAGAAATTCCAGCAATTCCTCCAACTTGATGTGCAGTAAAACTAGCGGAAAGAGTTATATCTCCCTCAAAAATTGTATTTTTTATAGTTGCTCCAGAAAGTGTGCTGAAAAAACCTACTGCAGTATTTGAAGATGATGATATATTAATTCCACTTATTGTATAACCATTACCATCAAATGTACCACCAAATGAAATTGGTCTCCAATCATCTGTTAATCTAATATTTCCAGTCAATCTATAATTTCCAGAATAACTCATGCTTTCAAGTTGCTCTTCAGTTGAAATATTTACTGCCGCTGTGGCAACATCGTCAAGGTCGTCCTCTTCGCTTGTGTCGGTTGTGTTTTCAGTGTCATTTCCTGGAGGAGTTGTGCCACTGCTATCGTTGTTTCCATTATTTTCTTCATCGCTGTTTGTTTCATTTTCGTTGCCTTGCGAAACTTCTTCGCTTGTTTCGTCAGAGGTTTCTGCGTTTTCTTCCTCACCTAAATTCTCGTTGAAGGATGAATCGTCATTTAAAGCATCATCTGCAACCTCTTCAATGTTTGTTGTGTTAAGGTTTGTGTAATTTAACACATTAATTGAGCATAAAGATAAGATGCTTGCGAACATTAAGCACACAGCCGTCATCAATTTTTTAGAATAATTCCACCTTTTCATATCTATATTTTACCTAATTGTATAGAAAAATGTCAAATTTTATCTAAAATATTTTAAAATTTTTTTATAATTTACCATAACAAAAAAAGAACGCAAAATTTGCGCTCTAAATTTGTTTTTATGAAAAATTGATAGAGATTTTAATAAAAATGCATTTTTTTTCGCTTTTTTTCTAAAATTTTAATTAAATTTAGGCATTTTTTACCTTTAAAATAATTTTTGGTTTTAAATTACATATAAATTTTTTTACATGATTTCATTTTCTGCTTCTTTCTTAACAAGGTCGTTGGAAAGAATTGCCACTCTGCCACAGGAAACTTCATACGCTGTTCGCTCTTCAGTTTTCCCCTCTTCGTTTTGTTTGGTGTATTTTCTAGATTGAATTCTTCCCTCAAGTTCAAGTTTCGAACCAACTGGAAGGGTGGAAACAAATCTCGCATTTCTTCCCCACAAAATGCAAGGAATATAGTCGGAACGATGATAGTTCGTTCTGTTCACTGCAAGCAGAACATCGCAGATTTCGCGGTTGAAAGGTGTGGTGCGGTAAACTGGCTTCTTGCAAATAAAGCCAACAAGTTTAACATAGTTAACCTCTTCGCCTTTTTCGTCCTTTTCCACATCTTTTGCAAAGAAGTGAAGTATAAGCCTGTTTTTGTCGTTAATGTTTTTGTTGTGGCTTCGATATTGCCCAGTTAAAATCACTCTGTCGCCAAGTTTAATTTCCTCGCCTATCGCGCGTTCGCTTATCGTGACTGGAATAATATCCTCCGCCTTGGAAAGCCTTTGAACTCGAACAGCAAAATCCAAAAAGTTTTCGCCGTCGATTTGGTGGGAAACAACTGGCTCTTCACAAATTGTTCCCGCAATTTTTGCCGTGTTGTTTTCTTTTAATAAATCGTAATCCATTTGATTTCTCCTTTAATTTGCGTGTTGCACGCCATTTCTGTCGATTGTGTAGTTGTCGGCAATCACAAGGTCGGAAACCGAACCAATCTTATAGCCCATATTTTGAAGTGAAATTAAAATAAGTCTTAGTCCTTCGATGATGTTGTCGGAATTGTTGTGCATCAAAATGATTGAACCATTTTTAACTTTGCTTAAAACTCTGTTGTTCATCTCACTGCCAGAAAGTCCTTTCCAGTCCAAAGTGTCAACATCCCACTGAATTGTTTTAAGATTGAGTTCCTCGGCAGTATCTAAAAGCGTGTTGTTATACGAGCCAAATGGTGCACGGAACAAGGTCACCTCCTTGCCAGTCACCTCCTCTATCTTTTCAATGGAAGTGGAAAGTTCTTCTTTGATTTCACTTGCACTTAACTTTGCCATGTCTGGATGAGTGTTTGAGTGCGTGCCAATCTCACAGCCCGCTTCATCAATAGCCTTGACCATTTCAGGATAGTCATCCACCCAAAAGCCAACAAGGAAAAATGTTGCAGTCACATTAAACTCATCCAAAACGCTTAAAATTTCTTCCGTTTTATCAGCACCCCACGCTGCATCGAAGGAAATTGCCACCTGCTTTTCGGATGTGTCAACATTATATATTGGCACTTTGCGTGGTGCATAGCCAAAGAAAACTTGTGCGCTTGTTGCACCATTAATGGAAACGGACAATAAGACCGCCACCACAATCATGATTAAACAAATTTTAATGGTTCTTGATTTGATAACGCAGAAATGCATACCAACCTCACTTTTATAATACAATTTTTGAAGCAATTTTAACTAGAAAATTTTATCCGAAAAATAGCACAGTTTGTTTTCTTTTGTCGAATTGTTGCAAAAGTGTTAGTTTTTAGAAAGCAACTTTTATCATCCAGCCTAGATTTTACTTCTTGTAAAAACATATTCACAATTAAGCACATTTAGAACTTTCCGCACAATTTTCTTATAAAAGTGAAAAAATTTTCATTAAAACAAAAAAATCCTCGCCAAAAGGTTCGGATTATTTTTATTTGGTGCGGGCGGTGGGACTTGAACCCACACTCTTTCGAACATGCCCCTTAAAC
>ERZ1643247.329-NODE-329-length-58866-cov-9.411471_pt1 | contig 58866 bp, 50 predicted proteins | sample MGYA00579264_ERZ1643247 | MGnify/ENA primary metagenome ERZ1643247 (study PRJEB29033, sample SAMEA4952262) | chicken gut metagenome | biome: Broiler Chicken; feature: Gastrointestinal Tract; material: Caecum | place: Ireland | collected 2018 | study: Broiler... | reverse complement strand
TCGGAGAGGTACTTCCAAAAAGGTCACTCGTTTTCGAGTGCGCCCCGTTATGACCGCTTCGATACGTCTCCATAGTTGAACGGTATTCCGGACAGCAGGCTGTCCTGTCAGAATTACCAGACAGTAATTAATTATAAATCTTTCCGGTGTATCCGTCAACCGAAATTTTTATTTTTCTGCCTTCGCATCAGTTCCGTTGGCTGAATGGCTGCATGCTTTTGTTTCTCATGCTTCTGTGTGTTCAGAAAGCAGCGCCTTTTTTCGCTCTTTCTCCTCTTTTTTCCATACACGGAGCTGGCGGAAAAAGTCTTTCAGCATTTCGCTGCATTCTTCCTGCAGCACATTGCGGGTCACCTTGACCTGGTGGTTGAACTGCGCCATTTCCAGAAGATTCAGGATAGAGCCTGCGCATCCGGCTTTTGGATTCATACAGCCGATCACAACTTCACTGACGCGCGCCTGAACGATGGCGCCGGCACACATCTGGCATGGTTCCAGCGTAACGTAGAGGGTACAGCCTTCCAGACGCCAGTCTCCCAGTTTTTTGCTCGCCTTGCGGATGGCGTTCAGTTCGGCGTGGGAGAGGGTGTTTTTGTCCGTGTTGCGGCGGTTGTAGCCGCGGGCAATGATCTTGTCCTCATAGACGATGACGCATCCGATGGGGACTTCTTTGAGGGCGGCGGCCTTCTTTGCCTGTTTGATGGCTTCACGCATGTAATGTTCTTCTCTGGTCATAGCTTGCAGCTCCTTTTCTCTGAACAGCAGCCGACCGCTTGTTCGTTCAGCGGCCGGATGAACTGTATTCTTTATTCTACCATATGGGGTGAGAAGATGCAAACAGGGGTTCCGCAATTCCGCAGGGATCAGCCGCAAGAATTCTCTGGTATCAGGCTCTATTCTGCCGGAGGAACCGTCACAGTACAGGCCCCGCATATTCCTTAGGTACAGGTCATAAGCTAGTATAAGTCACGATAAATAACCTCATGTTTCGCTGGTCTGCTTTCTCGATGGCACAGTTGTAAAAGCCTCAGCGTAGCCCGCTACGCCTGCGTTTTTACAACTGTACTCTCGAAAAAGCATCCTCACCGAAACAATAAGGTATTTATCGTGACTTATACTGGAGCGTGTTCGAAAAGTTCTTTTCGTGCTTTGAAACACGAAAGGCGCTGCAAGTAGTCAAAGGGGGAAGAAAATGGCATATCAGCGTTTTGTATCTTATATTTATGAATATTCCGGAGGAAAGAAAGGTGAAAACCGGGGATTCGTCCGGGTGGAGACGAAGAATGGGATCTGTCAGATGGGATTTTGGCTGAAGATTGGTGATCTGCCGGAAAAAAGCAGAATCCAGGTTTTTGGGCTGATCAGAGAAAAGGCACGTCTGCTGGGTGTTTCTGCAGGGGAATTGCTTTCCTGCCCGGGAGGCGTGCGGGGGCAGGTGAATTTTCCGGAACGGCAGATAGGAAGCAGCCCATACCGGATGGATCAGCTGGGCGGGCTGCTTCTTTGCACCGCCGGTGGAAGGCGGTTTGCGACCCAGTGGGACGATGAGCCGCTCCGTCTGGAATGGTTTGAAGAATGGCAGCAGAAACAGGAGGCGGAAGAGGAACAGAGAATGCCAGAAGAAGCGGATCGGGAAAAAACGGAGGAAAAGGAAGAGCGGGAGCCAGGAAATCCTGCCGTCCGGCAGAACATGGAATTCCGGGAGAAAGACAGTGAGGAAAATACAGGGGAAGAGTGGAAGATATCAGAACAGACGGAGTGGGAGAAAACAGAACAGAGAGAGAATGAGAATATATCGGGGGAAATGAAAAAAACAGACGGAAATGATAAGACAGAAGGAAGCGCTCAAACAGAAAGAAGCGATAAAACAGAAAGAAGCGGGAAGACGGAAGAAACCGATACAGCCGGTGAGAAACGAATGCGGTTGCAGACTGAACCGGCAGAAGACGATCGTGCCGTTCCGCTTGCGGCAGAGATACCGGTGATGTCAGCAAGGGATCCTGGCAAAAATCCAGACACAACCCGCTGCAAATTTCCCGGTTGTCCGCAGCCGCAGAACAGACCTTTCCCTGGATTTCACCGGTGGGAGCAGGTGCAGAAGACCTGTGCGCACTGCCAGCCATTTCATGACGATCTGATGACAGACTGTGTAAAAGTGACCCGCCAGGAACTTCCACAGCTTCGGAAGATCGGCTGGCAGCTGGACAGCAATCAGTTTCAGAATCATGGTCTGAACCTTTACGGTCATCTTCTGCTGTGCAGGGATGCTTCCCGTCCCGATGTATTTTTTGTGTGCGTGCCGGGAATGTTCAATACCAATGAACAGTTTATGGCAGGGATGTTCGGGTATCATGCGTTTCGTCCCGCAAAACCCACGGCGGAGGGCGCCGCCCAGCCCAACTTCGGATATTGGTGCCGGAGGATTCCGATGCCGCGCGGGTGAGAGAGCATATTTGGATTGGAGAAAGCAGTTTTTAAATATGCGTTGAGCAGGTGGATGGAAGAAAATAGTTTTGAAGATACGCGATTCTCCATCTTTTCAAAAAAAATATTTCGTGTATAATAAAAAAGTAGGGTTGTCGGCATGCGATGCTATCATTGGTACGGCAGCCCTATATTTTTGAGATACAACTAGGAGGAAAAATATGAAAGAAAAATCTGGAGTAATCCATTTTCTGAAAACATTGCCGTTGATCCTGTTGGGAAACACGATCTACGCGCTTGGCATCGTCATGTTTGTTTTGCCGACGGGCCTGATCACAGGAGGAACAACGGGACTTGCTCTGTCTGCAGAGTATTTTCTGAATATTCCGGTCTCGGTCTTTGTGTTTCTCATGAACCTTTGTATGTTTCTGTTGGGAGCGGCAGTTCTGGGAATGAAATTTGCATTGACTACACTGGTAAGTTCTTTTTATTATCCTCTGATCCTGGGAATCCTGCAGAAGATTCCGGTGCTGTCGGATATTACGAAGGAGCCCATGCTTGCGACTGTTTTTGGCGGGCTGATGATCGGATTCGGTATCGGTATCGTGATCCGGGCGGGAGCGTCCACCGGCGGAATGGATATTCCGCCGCTGATCCTGAAAAAGAAGTTCGGGCTTCCGGTTTCCGTGATGCTGTATGCTTTTGATGTGACCATCCTGATCCTGCAGATGTTGTTCTCTGACAAGGAAGAGATCCTCTATGGAATCCTGCTGGTTATGATCTATACGGTAGTTTTGGACAGGGTGCTCCTGATCGGTACCTCTCAGACGCAGGTCAAGATCGTCAGTAAAAAGTATATGGAGATTAATGAGAAAATTATCCATGAGCTGGACCGCGGTTCCACTTTGATCCATGCAACGACGGGATTTATGAAAAAGGAGCAGCCTATCGTGATGACGGTGATTTCCAACCGTGAGCTTGGGGCACTGAACCGTCTGGTGATGGAGACGGATCCGCAGGCGTTTATGATCGTGGGCAATATCAATGAAGTGAAGGGAAGAGGGTTTACACAGGAGAAGGTATACCGGAAAGAAGCGTAAAAGCATTCAAAAGAGTCTGATACAAACAAGAAAGATTTTTTCAGAAGGTTCAGCGGCAGAAGGATCAGAAAGACGGGAGGAGGAACCTGGAAGATCTGGAAAACACAGGAGGAAGGGAGAGAGTTATGGAATTTAGTATTCTGATCGTAGACGATGACAAACTTCTGGTGGACAAGCTGGAAGAAACGGTACAGTGGGAAAAAATAGGAATCTCGATGGTTTTTACTGCCTATAATATCCGGCAGGCGCAAAAACTTCTGGAAGAATTTCCCATACAGTTCCTTCTGTGTGATATTGATATGCCCCAGGGCAGCGGACTGGAACTTCTGGAGTGGATCCGAAGCAGACAGATGGAAACTGAGTGTGTATTTTTGAGCAGTTATGCGAATTTTGCCTACGCGCAGAAAGCGCTGCGGCTCTCTACGCGTGAATATTTGTTAAAGCCAATTTCCAATCAGGACCTGGAAGCGATTCTGTCAAGGATTATTGAGGAGGCAAGACGGAAAAAAGAAGAGAGCAGTTTAGAAGAGCAGTTTGCAGGCAAAACGAGAGACAGAAAAGTTGCTTTCTGGGAGGATTTTTTTCATGATCCTTCCGCGCAGAAGCAGATTCTGATTCAGGGAATGGAGGAGAATCTGTATCAAAATCGGGAAAGGATCGTTTTGGAAGCGATTAAAATTTTTGCGGATGATAAAGATATCAATTATAAGAAAGACCTTGCATTATTTAATTTTGTGATACGGAATATTACTGCAGAGTTTTTTGAGAAAAAGCGTCAGAATATGGAAGCGGTCGTACAGGTCAGCGATTATGAATGGGTGCTTGTTTTTCAGGCGCTGGGAGAACAGGAAATGTTTCTCAGAGCTTCCGTAGAATTGAAAGAATATCTGAATGATATCCTGCCGCAGAGAGCTTGTATGTATATTGGAGAATACTGTCTGGTAAGAGACGTGATCGACAGCTGGAAAAGACTTGAGATTATGGAAAAAACAATTTTACCGGGAAAAGAGGGAATTTTGAGGGAACGCGATCTTTTGGGATGCGGAAGAGAGCTGTCGGAACATGCAGAATATCAGCAGCCGCCCTGGGAAGTATGGCAAAGCACCCTCAGTGATTCGCAGGATATCCAGGGAGTCTGCCAGGATATCTGTACGTTTCTGAAAAAAACTTTTGAAAACGGACAGCTGACCATTGAGAATCTGGAACGGTTTCTCAAGGAACTGGAACAGTTGGTATACTGCTATTTGGGCGAACAGCAGATGGGTTTTTCCCAACTGTTTGACAGCAGAGAATTTGACAGGAGAGAAAAAGACGCATACCATTCTATGGATGCTGTGCTGGAATTTGTACAGTGGGTGTTTGATACGCTAAAAGGCGGAAGCCAGTCGGGAAAAAGTCAGGAGGATGTAGTCAGCCAGGTAAAAGAGTATATAGAGAATCATCTGAATGAAGAACTGTCCAGAGGGAAGCTTGCAAAAATGGTATTTTTGTCAGAAGATTACATATCAAAACTGTTCAAAACAACGACAGGGATGAGTATCCCGGGATATATTGCGGCCAGGAGAATTGAAAAAGCGAAAGATTATCTGAGCCATTCTGGTCTTCCGGTCAGCCGGATCGCGCTGGAGGTAGGATACAGCAATTTTTCCTATTTCAGCAAAACATTTCGTGACCTGACCGGGATGACACCAAATGAATACCGGAACAAAGCAGCGAAATAGCAGAAAATAGAAAAAAACCGTTCTGTCAATGACAAAAAAGCGGATAAAGCAAAAAAAGAGATATTTTAAGATGTCTCTTTTTTGCTATACTGATTACACAGAAATGAAAGCAGAAATCAGTGATGTTATATATAATATAACTACAAAATGTTCATAGGTACGGTCAAAATGCATAAAACGACAGCGAGTGAACGGAAAAGAAAGAAGGGATGATATGTGAAAAAGAAGAATGCAGCACCAAAACACAAGCAGAGTTTCTTAGCCGGGGTAAAAGAGAGTAAAGCACTGTATCTGCTGATGCTTCCATCGGTTATCATTTTTCTGCTGTTCACCTACTATCCAATGTATGGAGTAATCATTGCGTTTAAGAATTTTACTCCCGCAGATGGTATTTTTGGAAGCGAATGGGTAGGATTGCAGAACTTTATTCAGTACTTTAATTCTTATCAGTTTGGTCTTACCATCCGCAATACGATCGTAATCAGTCTTTACACGATCCTGGTTACGTTTCCGCTGCCCATCGCTCTTGCGCTGATGTGCAATCAGATCAGAGCGAAGAAGTTTAAAAAATTTTTCCAGGTTTCTACGTACCTGCCGCACTTTATTTCAACCGTTGTTATGTGCGGTATGTTGATTCTGTTCTTGTCGCCCAGTACCGGAATTATTTCCAAGCTGGTAGGGCTTTTTGGATTCCAGCTTCCGAACCTGATGGGAAGCGCAGCGGCTTTTCCGCATATTTATGTATGGTCCGAAGCATGGCAGCATGTAGGATGGGACAGTATTCTTTACATAGCGACCTTGTCGTCGGTGGATCCGAGTCTGTACGAGGCGGCAACTATGGATGGCGCCGGAAAGTGGAAAAAAATGCTTCACGTTGATGTTCCTGCCCTGATGCCGACGGTAACGATCATGCTGATCCTTCGTATGGGAAGTGTCATGAGCGTTGGATTTGAAAAGGTTTACCTGCTGCAGAATACGTTGAACAGCAGTACCAGCGAGATTATTTCTACCTATGTTTACAAGATGGGTCTGATCAGTAATCAGTACAGCTTATCTTCGGCGATCGGCCTGTTCAACAACGTAATCAACCTTGCTCTGCTGCTTCTTGTGAATGCAATTTCCAAGAAGATCAGCGACACATCATTGATTTAAGGAGGGAGGTTGGATATGAGCCAGACGAAAGCCGTAAAGGCAAAATCAAAAATAAAGAAATCAAGAGAAGATAAGATTTTCGATGCGATTATTTACACGATCTCAGCAATCCTGATCCTGCTTACCCTGTATCCGATGTATTTTATTGTCATCGCTTCTATCAGTGATGCAGGACTTGTCTCGGCGGGTCAGATCATGTTTGTGCCAAAGGGAATTAATTTTAAGGCGTATGAACAGCTGAAAAATTATGAATCCATTTGGATCGGCTACAGGAATACAATTTTGTATGTAATCGTCGGAACGATTGCGACATTGGTGGTCAATATTCCTGCTTCTTATGCTCTGTCGAGAAAGAGATTATATGGAAAGGGATTGTTTACCGCGTTTTATCTGATTCCGATGTTTTTCACCGGAGGTTTGATTCCGACTTACCTGGCGGTACAGCAGTTTCACTTGCTGGATACTTTCTGGGTAATGGTTATCCCGTTTTCGGTTGTTACTTATTACATTATTGTAGGACGGACATTCTTTGCCAATAGTATTCCGGAGGAATTGTGGGAAGCAGCACAGCTGGACGGATGTGGTTATCTAGGCTTCTTTTTCCGGATTGTTCTTCCGCTTTCCAAAGCGGTTATCGCAGTTATTGCTCTTTGGGCAGCAGTAGCACAGTGGAACGGATATTTTAACGCTTTGATTTATTTGAGAAGTGATGAACTTCAGCCTCTGCAGATTGCGCTGCGGAATATCCTGATCAGCAACCAGACGATGAGTTCTATGCTGACCGGTGCGGCGGCAACGGAAGCACAGCAGCTGGCTGACCTGATCAAGTATGCGGTTATTGTAGTATCTTCTGCACCGATCATGTGCATGTATCCGCTGGTACAGAAGTATTTCAATCAGGGTGTTATGCTTGGTTCGCTGAAGGGATGAAAAAAAATTCAGCAGTCCGGAATGACTGGGCTGCTCAGAAGGAGGAAAAAAGCAATGAAAAGGAAAAATTTGAAAAAAGGAATGAGCCTGGTATTGACGGCGTCTATGGCGGCTGGTCTTCTGGCAGGATGCGGAGGCGGAGGTGATGAAGCTTCGTCAACGGCTTCCGGAGAGGGAGATGTGCCGACCTACAAAATTGCGACGGTCCGCTGGACAGACACATGGCCGACAGATTTCCTTGAGAGCGGAATTATGAAAGAACTCGAGGAAAAACATGGAATCAATATTGAATGGGATATTTACTATAATTCCGACTGGTCCGAGCAGAAATCACTTCTGCTGGCATCAGGAGATCTTCCGGATGCGTTTCTGGGTTCTATTTGTCTGAACACTTCCGATATGACTCAGAACAAATCACTGTTTCTTGATCTGACCGATATGATCAATGAAGAAACTATGCCAAACCTGACAAGCATTTTTGAGTCGGATCCGGAAATGAAGGCAGTCTGCACAGACCGTGACGGAAAAATCTACAGCCTTCCGAAGAAACTGGGTCTGCGGCCGCAGGCATGCGGAAACTCTCTGTATATCAATAAGGAATGGCTGGACAATCTGGGCTTGGCAGTTCCGACTACTTATGAAGAGCTGGAAACCGTGCTTGAGGCGTTTATCACAGAGGATGCAGACGGCGACGGTGATGCAACCAACGAGATTGGATATACAAACGCAGCAGGTTCCACGGTACTCAGCGGTGATCTGAGAAATATTCTGTTCCCGTTCGGAACCATGGTAAGCCGCGCGGACAACTATATGGGTCTGAACAGTGAAGGTGAGCCGGTGTTCATGCCTGCACAGGAAAATTATAAGGAAGCTGTGGAATGGATGCACGGACTTTGGGAGAAAGGAATCCTTGACCCGGAGTACTTTACTCAGGAAGGTTCTATGGCTACTTCCAAGAGACAGGCAGAAGGCGGTTCTCAGGTTGGCTTAATTTCCGCATGGACTGCTGATGCGGAGGCAGGCGGAAATGCGGATCAGTTTGTACTTCTGGAAGCACTGCAGGGTCCGGACGGCAACCGTTATGTAGAGAATGCATCAAACTATCTGGATATTTCCGATCGTGAACTGGTGATCAGCAAAGATTGTGAAAACCCTGAAAAACTTCTTGCATGGGCGGATGATTTCTATGATAATGTAGCTACGCTGCAGACAACCTACGGTTCTATCTCTGATGGATGTGTTACAGACAATGGCGATGGAACTTATACGGTAAATGAACCGGAAGACGGAGGTTCTCTGGATACATCTGCATGGTCGAATTCTCTGAAGGATTTCGGACCAAAATATATGACAGACGACTTTGCGGCGAATGTGACACTTCCTGCAGATCAGGGAGATGGTATCAAGCTTCAGGAAGATGAGGTAAACGCAAAATACGTGACGACAGACAAAAATGTCGGATTCCCGATGGTTCAGTATACCAGCGATGAGCAGAATACGCTTACAATGCTTGGCACGGATATTTACCAGTATGTGGAAGCGCAGTATGCGCATTGGGTTGTTGACGGCGGCATCGAAGAGGAATGGGATGCATATCTGGAGCAGCTGGATGCGATGGGACTGCAGGATCTTGTCAAGGCACAGACAGATGCGTACAATGCATATATCGAGGCTTTGAACGAATAAATAAAGACAGTGACGGCTGCTGCGAAACGCGGGAGATGGCTCTGCGTTTTGCAGCAGCTGTGCTGCAAAAAAGGTGACGGGCATCCGGAAGAAAACAACAGAAGATCCGACGTATATGACAAGTTGGAACAGACAGCAATTTGACGGGCAGGGAGAAAACGTATGGTATGGAAAAAAGGGAAAAAGAGAAAAGAGAAAAGAGCGCAGTCACTTCAGGCAATCGGAATGAAAATTTTACTTCCGGTTTTTCTTGCGTTATTCGGACTTCTTATCTGCCTGTTTATAGGATTGGGGGAAACCAGAAACGTGGCGAACCAATATGTACAGGATACGGCGGAACTTTATGTGGAGCAGGTGAACAAAGACATTCTTCAAATGAATACGGAGCTGATTCAGATTCTTGTCAGCAACGACTATATTGCCAAGATACCAGCAGAGATTAAGGCGGAAGACGCGCAGTACTATTATTTGCTCCGGGATATCCGGGAGGAAAACCGAATGCTTAAGATCCGTTATGAGGAGGTAACGAATTTTTTTGTTTACGCGCAGGAGGCGGATCTGCTGATCGGAGACAGTGGCGTAGTTTTTGCAGAAAGTCAGGTGAGCGGTCTGATGGATGAACTCAGAGAATTTTCCAGGAAGTCCGTTCGAAGGACGAATTCAACAACCATATGGAATTTTCTGGAGGCGGAAGGAGACACTTATATTATCGGCTGGTACGCAAAAAAACAGAAAATGATGGGCTGTGTTATCAAATTAAACGATATTTTCTCTATGATTCAGTCGATGACGGAGAATTACAAAGTGATACCTTTTATGAGACAGCAGAATGGGACAATCATTTTTCCGGAGAATTGTGAAGAACCGGAAGATATAGAGCAGGAAAGAACGTACGAATATCAGTTGGGTACGCTGGGGAAGATTGGAATTTATATTCTTCCGGATGGAGGTATCCTGGAAAATGTGCTGAGAATGCAGGTTCTTTTATTGCTGCTGATCATTGTGCTTCTTTCCATCTGCAGTGTGCAGCTGTTTTACTATTTCCGAAATCTGATGCGTCCTCTTCAGAGCTTCGTTCAGGGAATTACGGAGCTGGAGGAAGAGCAGCAGCTGAATGAAAACGGAGAAAATAACATACTGGAACTGGAAGCGGTCAGCGATCGGTTCCGTGGTATGTTGAGAAAGATCCAGTCGCTGAAGATTGCAATTTATGAAAAAGAACTGAATGAACAGAAAGCAGAACTGGAATATATGCAGGAGCAGATCCGACCGCACTTTTTCCTTAACTGTCTCAGTCTGATCCATGGAATTGCGGACGCGCAGGGGGAAGAGAAGATTACACATATCACAAAAGTGCTTTCCGAATATATGCGCTATAATTATCAGGATTCCGGAAAGGAACGAAACATTCAGGAAGAACTGGAACATGTCAAGAAGTATGTGGAACTCCAGAAACTGAGATATGGGGAAGACGGCTTCCGGTTTGAAGTGATCGAAGACGCTCAGGTTGGAGAATGCAGAGTCCCGTCTCTCGTTCTTCAAACGCTGGTGGAAAACTCGATCGTTCATGCCGTAACATTGGATCGAATGGTAGAGATTTCGCTGTATATCACTACGGAAATTTATGAAAACGGAAAATATTTGTATATTTGTGTATCTGATACAGGCAAAGGATTTTCCCGTGAGATTATAGAAGCCATTGAAAAGGATCTTCCGATTATCTATAATGGGCGAAAACATGTGGGACTTCAGAATATCCGCAGACGTCTCCAATTGTTGTATGGCGGCCGTGCATCTATGACCATTCAGAATATGGATGAGAATTATGGGGCTATTGTAGAAATACGGATTCCGCAGGATATTTCGGTATAAAAAAATGATGATGTTTTCAGATATGGACAGAGAAGGAAAAATTCCTTCTCTGTCTGATTTTTTATAATAAAAAAGCGTACTGGGAATAGCAATAATGCGTCATAGAATGACAAAAATAAGACAAACAAAAAGAAATATCACGTATTTCTTATACTAAAATTCATAAATATGAAAGAAGTATCTGAAAATAATATGTATAATATAACTGTAAAAAGAAACATTTTTACAGCAAAATCAACAAACAAAAATAGAAAAATAAAAAGAAGAAGGAAAATATTAATAAAAAAAGCCAGAAACAGTAGGAGAATTATATGAATCAGAATAATTTACGTTTACTTCCGGTATGGGGTCCTTATTCAAAAAAATATATGGGTCTTTCCCGAGTGATGAGTGAAAGCAAAGTCGCCGGGGCACGATACGATTTGGTCATACATCCAACGTATGCAAACAGCGCGTTTCCTGTACCGAATGTGACGTTTCCGTCGGGCTTTCATCCATGGGATGCAGATCCGGAAGGAAATTATTTTCAGTACCGCTGTGAACTCATATGGAAAGACAGTTTGTATGCGGATGTTGAGCTTTTCCGCATGGAAGATGAAACATGGGGGATCTGTGTCACCTATGTGAATCAGACCGATAAAGTGCAGAACTGCCTGCTGAATTTGTTTTCTGCGATCGAGTACCCGCAACAAGGATGTCTGGTTATAAAGGAACCGGAAATCAGCGACCGATGGGATGCGCTGGAATATGAAACATTACGTTTTTCCCGTCCGCGTCCATGGGAACACTTGATGCCGGACGGACTGCGCCGGGGGGAGGTTCCGCTGGAGTCTTTTACCGGCGGGAGTGGTCTTGGAGAGACATGGTACTGCAAAATGGCCGCTCACCTGAATCTGAAATTTTTCGGCGGTGATGCCGGGGACGCGGTCTGTTACCGCAGGGAACTGAAACATTGTTATCGTGACGCCGTTCTGGCGATCCGATATCAAACAGTACCGGGCAGTGAAAGTATCGTTTTTCAAACGCCATATGGTTCCGTAACGTTTGAGGAGACGGCACAGCCTCGGCTGGCTTTCCTGCCGCTTGGAAAGGTAGAGCAAGGTGAATTTTGTCTGGAAATGAAATCCTGCGGCTGTAAAGACGGGGGTATAATGATTGATTTCTTCTGTATTCTGGAACAGGAGGATCGGGAGAAACTTCAGGTGATCCGGCAGGATTATCCTGTCGTTCCGCAGATTACACGGCGGAATACAGGAGTTGTTTATCAGTATGGCTGTGGAGAACCTACGGTGAATCTGACCGTGTATCACGGGCGGATCAGGGAACGGAAACTGGCATCAGGATGCCTCGAAGATGCGCTGGCCAACAGGCTTTCCAATTCGGATCCGACGTATGATGATCTGACCAGAAGTTTTTCCGGTTCGTTTGAAGAACGTCATACCCAAGATGGATTTTATCATATTCTGACTGCGGAAGCGGTATTTGTGCAGCCGGGCGAAGCCCGGGAGATTTATGCCTGTGTCGGCACGAAGGATGCGGCGTTCCCGCCGGAAACGCTGGCAGAGTGCAGAAATGAATACAGGAAGAAAACGGCAGCTTATGGAAAGACGGCAGGAAAAGAGTTTGAATTGTCAGTGAAGCTGATGAAAGCGGCACTTCTTACCAATGTGGTATATCCCATTCAGAGACATGGAGAACCTATGGTGCACTATACGCCGGGAAAGCGATGGGACAGCCTGTATACATGGGATTCCGGTTTTATTGGACTTGGGCTTATGGAATATTCTCCAAAGCTGGCAGAATATGTGATGGATTTTTATCTATCTGAGAAAGAAAATAAAGATTTTGCATTTTTGTTTCATGGTTCTATGGTGCCTGTGCAATTTTATTTGTGGTATGAACTGCTTCAGCGGGCAGGCAGCGCAAAACGTGAACTCCTCTTATCCTACTATCCAATGTTTCGGAGATATTACAGATTTTTTGCTGGAGAAGCGGAAGGTTCCACGACTGGACGGCTGAACAGCAGTCTCCTGACCGTCTATGATTATTTTTATAATGCCAGCGGGATGGATGATTATCCGGCTCAGGTGGCGCTGCATCGGCAGCATCTGGAAAATCAGGTGGCTCCGGTCTGTGCCAGTGTGAACCTGATCCGTATCGCCCGTTTTATGAAACAGGCGGCGGAGCATCTGGGATGTTCGGAAGATGCCAAGGAATATGAAGAGGATATCCAGAGAGTTTCTCATGCCCTCCAGGAATATTCGTGGGATGAGGAGAGCGGTTACTTTGGGTATGTGGTTCACGACGAGGCGGGAAATGCTCTGCATATTTACCGGGATGAAAAAGGAAATAATTATAACTGCGGTGTGGATGGCGTAACGCCTCTGATGGCGGGAATCTGTACGCCCGTGCAGACACAGCGTCTTCTCAGTCATCTGAAATCTGAACGGGAACTGTGGTCTGCAGTGGGAATTTCCACAGTAGATATGAGTGCGCCGTATTATTATGACAATGGTTACTGGAATGGAAGCGTCTGGTTTCCTTATCAGTATTTTATCTGGAAGACAATGCTGGATCTGGGAGAGGGTGAGTTTGCTTTCGCGATCGTCCGCCGTGCGCTGGAGGCATGGAGCAAAGAGACAGATTTCAGTTACAATACGTTTGAAATGCTGCAGATCCGTACGGGAAGAGGCGGATGGTTCCATCAGTTTGGCGGACTGTCAGCGCCGATTGTTATTTTTTATCATGCGTATTACATGCCGGGCAGGGTGACGGCCGGTTTTGACACCTGGATCGATTCTGTGCAGATGGCAGACGATTGTACAGAAGCGGAGATTTTCTGTAACAATCGCCGCGGACGGGAGAGTGTCCTGCTTGTATCGATGAATGAAGCCTACAGTTACCGGATCGAGAAGAACGGACAGGAAGAAAAGAGTTCCTTCCATGTGGCAGGTACATTGGAAATCATGCTTTCACCAGGCAGAAACAGGATTTTGGTACGAAAAACCAAGAGCATTTAAACGCTTGCTGCGCAAAGCGCAGAGCATATAAAAATCATCAAAGCAAAGGAGGAAATGTATATGAAAAAGTTTTTGCAAAAAGGCATCCGTGTATTTCTGTCAGCGTCCTTGACAGCGGGACTGCTGGCAGGCTGCGGCGGAGGAGGAGGCGAGCAATCTTCGTCGTCTGCGGCGGAAGGAGGAGATTCTGTTCCGACTTTTACCATTGCAACAATGCGATGGTCAGATGCATGGCCAACGGATTTTCTGGAAAGCGGAATTATGAAGGAACTGGAAGAAGAGCATGGAATCAATATTGAGTGGGAGATTTATTATGCTTCCGACTGGTCAGAACAGAAATCCCTGCTGCTGGCATCCGGTGATCTTCCGGATGCGTTCCTTGGTTCCAACGCGCTGACCGCATCGGATATGGCGCAGAATAAAGGGAACTTTGTGGAACTGACCGATTTGATCACGGAAGAGACCATGCCGAATCTCACAGCTCTTTTTGAGGAAGATCCGGAACTGAAAGCGGTTTGTACGGATCGTGATGGAAAGATTTACAGTCTGCCTAAGAAACTGGGAATTCGTCCGGAAGTTGATGGATATGTCTTTTATATCAACAAAGAATGGCTGGATAATCTGGGACTGGAAGTGCCGTCTACCTATGAAGAGCTGGAGAATGTTTTGGAAGCGTTTATTACGGAAGATGCAGACGGAGACGGTGATCCTGGCAATGAAATCGGGTATACAAACTCAGCGGCATCCAATTTGCTGAGCGGTGATTTGAGAAATATTCTTCGTCCGTTCGGAACGATGGTAAGCCGTGCAGACAATTATATGGGAATTAACGGCGATGGTGAAGCTGTATTTGTTCCAATGGAAGAGAATTATAAAGAGGCAGTGAAATGGATGCACGATATGTGGACGAAGGGAATCCTTGATCCGGAATACTTCACTCAGGATGCTTCCATGGTAACCTCAAAGATTCAGGCGGAAGGCGGATCACAGGTTGGTCTGATCACCGGATGGACGGCGGACGCTGTAGCAGGAACAAATATGGATCAGTTTGTGCTGCTGGAAGCGCTGGAAGGTCCCGACGGAAACCGTTACGTGGAAAATGCGTCCAATTATCTGGATATCGCAGACCGCGAACTTGTTATTACCAAAGAGTGTGAAGATCCGGAAAAGCTGCTTGAATGGGCGGACGATTTTTATGATGATCTTGTGACCCTGCAGACGCAGTACGGTTCTATTTCTGACGGCTGCATTACGGATAATGGTGATGGAACATATACCATTAATGAACCGGAAGATGGAACATCTGTGGATACATCCGCATGGTCCAACTCTCTGAGGGATTTCGGTCCGAAATATATGCATGAAGATTTTTATGACAAAGTCATTCTTCCGGAAGGACAGGGCGATGGTATCAAGATGCAAGAGGATGAAGTCAATGCAAAATATGTGACGGATGATGTGAATGTTGGATACCCGATGGTTCAGTACACGGACGAGGAACTGAATACACTGACGATGACCGGAACGGATATTTATCAGTATGTGGAGGCGCAGTACGCACACTGGGTAGTAGACGGCGGCATCGACGAGGAATGGGATTCTTATCTCAGCCAACTGGATGCAATGGGAATTCAGGAGATTCTCAAGATTCAAAAAGATGCGTACGCAGCATACCAGACAACGATGTCTGAGTCATAAAAAAGAATAGCGGTCGGAAAGGACCGGTGATTGAGCAGATATAAGCAGAAAAGCTGCCGCAGACACATAGCGAAAAGTTTTGCGGCAGCTTTTTCTTTCGCTGTACAGATCATATGGATGAATAAAACAGGGAGGCTGAAAATGTTTAAAAACGAGCAGGAAAGACTATATTACGTGAATGACGGGGAAACTGTGTGTGTAGAACCATGGGGCGAAAACGCATTGAGAGTGCGCGCATCCAGAAATCGTATTTTTACAGAGCAGGACTGGGCGCTGGAAGAACCGGCAGAACACCATGGAACTGTGGAAATTTTTGAAGATGACAGTGCGGATGGAATGGCTTATGCGAACATGTATATGGGAAAAGATTCTTCCTACGGAACCATCCGTAATGGAAAGATCCGTGCAGTGATCAATGCGGACGGAGTATTGTCTTTTGAGAAAGAAGACGGGACTGTGCTGCTGAAAGAAAACTGGAGAAGACTTCAGGATGAGATCAGCGCTCCGCTGAATATTTTTGGAAGAGAATACCGGCCTGGGGACGGAGAAAATTATGAGACAACGGTCAGATTTCTGGCAAATGACCAGGAAAAAATATTTGGAATGGGACAGTATCAGCAGCATCAGATGAATATGAAAGGGTGTATGCTGGAACTTGCGCAGAGAAATTCTCAGGTCAGCGTACCGTTTTATATTTCCAGTCTTGGCTATGGATTTTTGTGGAATAATCCTGCGGTTGGAAGTGTAACCTTTGCAATGAACGGTACGGAATGGAAAGCGAAATCTACGAAACAGATTGATTATCTTGTGATCGCCGGAGACACGCCTGCGGAAATTGAAGAAAATTATATGAGCCTGACAGGAAAACCTCCGATGATGCCTGAGTATGGCCTGGGATTCTGGCAGTGCAAACTTCGCTACCGTACACAGGAGGAACTTCTGGCAGTAGCTGAAAAATACCATGAACTTGGAATTCCTGTGGATGTGATCATTGCAGATTTCTTTCACTGGACGCAGGAAGGAGATTTCCGGTTTGATCCAAAATACTGGCCGGATGTTCCGGGAATGTGCCGAAGGCTGGAAGAGTTGGGCATGAAGCTGATGGTTTCTGTGTGGCCGACGGTGGATTACCGTTCGGAAAATTTCCGTGAGATGAAAGAAAAAGGGTATCTGGTGCAGTGTGAGAGCGGTGTGCGGATCTCTATGCTCTGTGGAGGAAATGAAGTATTTTTTGATGCAACCAATCCAGACGCACGGGCATTTGTATGGGAAAAGATTAAAAAGAATTACTGGGATCAAGGCGCACGTCTGTATTGGCTGGATGTGGCGGAGCCGGAGTATACCACCTATGAGTTTGACAATTACCGTTACTGGCTTGGAACCACTTTGGAGGTGGGAAACTGTTATCCGAAAGAATATACCAGAGGATTTTATGAGGGAATGACAGCGGAAGGCGACGCTCAGCCGGTGAATCTGGTACGTTCCGCCTGGGCAGGAAGTGCAAAATACGGGGCTTTGGTCTGGTCAGGAGATATTGTCAGCAATTTTGAGTGTTTCAATCGTCAGGTACGCGCCGGACTGTCCATGGCAATCGCGGGAATCCCGTGGTGGACAACGGATATCGGAGGATTTCATGGCGCCAACGGCGATGATCCGGCTTTTCGTGAATTGTTTGCCCGGTGGTTTGCCTATGGATGCTTCTGTCCTGTCATGAGACTTCATGGAAACCGAAACCCACAGATGGATTTTGGACATGAGACGATTGGCTCAGGAAGCCCCAATGAAATCTGGAGCTTTGGCGATGAAATCTTTGAGATTTCGAAAAAATATATTGCAATGCGGGAGAAACTCCGTCCTTATGTGCGGGAACAAATGAAGATAGCACATGAGAAGGGTACTCCGGTAATGCGCCCGTACTTTTATGATTATCCACAGGATGCGCAGGCATGGGAAATTGACGATGCATACTGTTTCGGATCAGATTTTCTGGCAGCCCCTGTTCTGGAAGCAGGAGCGAGAGAACGCAAGGTTTATCTTCCAGGAACAGAAGTATGGAAGAATATATGGACTGGCGAATGCTTTAACGGCGGTCAGACGGTAAACGTGGCGGCTCCGCTGGAGCAGATTCCTGTGTTTGTTAAAGCTTCCAGCATGTATGCGGATTTATTTGACGAAGCATGAAGCCTGTCCCAGTACCAGTCGGTAACGGTGCCCCTTATCGGTCGTTTCAAAGGCTTCAAATCCGCAGGCTTCAAACATTTTCCGTGATCCGGTATTGTAGTCATAGATGGTATCCACATAGATCACCGGATACTTCAGTTCTCTGGCGCGCCGGATCAGCGCAGCCACGGTCTGACGTCCGATCCCTTTGCCACGGAGAGAATGATCCCCGATCACGATTGGCATATCGTACTGCCAGAAGGTCACGTCTCCGATGGGAACCCATACAGAGTCACGCAGAATTTCTATAAAATACAGCTCTCCATGGTCGTTGAGATATTGGTACATCCGTGCAAGGCGTTCCGGAGTGTATGGGACATCCTTTCCGTCCACCAGCATCAGGGTTTCGTGATCCTGGTACCAGGGCAGCGCAAAGTCATGAACGAGGTCATAGCTTCTGAGGCGCAGAGAAGGAGAAATCGTTATTAAGTCTGGTTGTTGGATTCCTGGAATCGGCATAGAGTACCTCCATTTTTTCTGAGTATTCTGTTCCTGAGGACAGTAACGTCATTATAACACGCAGATATTTTCTTTACAATCATACAGCAATCGGCGCCTTGTCGTTTTTCACAAAATGCAGAATGATAAAATGTGAAAAGTGACAAGGCGCTTTTTCTTGCATTTTTTTACTGTCTGTGGTATTCTGAAAACGGTTCCGGAAACGTTACCGATATCGTTTCCGGAAAGAAAGGAGAATGATTACCATGAGAGCCAGTGGAATTTTACTTCCCGTCACATCCCTCCCGTCGGAATACGGAATCGGATGTTTTTCGAAAGAAGCATATGAATTTGTGGATTCCCTGAAGGCAGCAGGCCAGAAATACTGGCAGATCCTTCCTCTGGGACCGACCGGATACGGAGATTCCCCGTACCAATCTTTTTCTACTTATGCGGGCAATCCGTATTTTATCGATCTGAAGACGCTGGAGCAGGAAGGACTTCTGAAAGAGGAAGAGTGCATGGCCTGCGATTTTGGAGATCATCCGGAATATGTGGATTATGAGAAGATCTACAAGAGCCGTTTCCTGATCCTGGAGAAAGCGTTTGAACGCTTTGTGCCGGATGAAGATTACGCTGGTTTTATAGAAGAAAACAGCTACTGGCTGGATGATTACTGCCTGTATATGGCGGTGAAAAAGCAGCAGAAGGATGTGAGCTGGAGCGAATGGCCGAAAGAACTGAAGGATCGTGTGCCGGAAGTTCTGGAGGCGAAGAAAGAAGAGCTGAAAAAGGAAATCGAATTTTATCGCTTCCTGCAGTATTTGTTTGCCGTGCAGTGGAAAAAACTGAAGGCATATGCCAACGAACAGGGAATTGAGATCATCGGAGATATTCCGATCTATGTGGCGTTTGACAGCGCGGATACCTGGGCGCATCCGGAGCTGTTCCAGTTTGATGAGGAGAATCAGCCGTTGGCGGTTGCCGGCTGTCCGCCGGATGCCTTTTCGGCGACCGGACAGCTCTGGGGCAATCCTCTGTACCGCTGGGATTATCACAAGAGCACTGGATATGCGTGGTGGATGCAGCGCCTGAAATACGTCACAACGCTGTACGATGTGGTCCGGATCGACCACTTCCGGGGATTCGATGAATATTATTCGATTCCCTACGGCGATGAGACTGCTCAGAACGGTCATTGGGAAAAGGGACCGGGCATCGAACTCTTCCACACAGTGAAAGAAAAACTGGGAGATGTGAAAGTCATCGCGGAAGACCTCGGTTATCTGACTGAGAGTGTGATCCAGATGGTGAAAGAGAGCGGATACCCGGGAATGAAGGTGCTGCAGTTTGCCTTCGACTCCAGAGAAGAGAGCGACTATCTGCCGCACAATTACGAACACAACTGCGTGGTATACACGGGAACCCATGACAACGATACGATCCTTGGATGGTACGATGTGATGGCTGAGCAGGACAGGGAATTTTCCAAAGAGTACATGAATAATTACAAGAGTACCAAGGAAGAGCTTCCGTGGGATTTCATCCGTCTTGCAATGGGAAGCGTTGCCGATCTGTGCATCATTCCGATGCAGGATTACCTGGGGCTTGGAAGTGAGGCGAGGATCAATTATCCGTCCACTCTGGGAAATAACTGGAAGTGGCGGATGAAAAAAGATGCCTTCACCGATGAGCTGGCAGAAAAGATACGAAGAGTGACCAAGCTGTATGCGAGATGTGTGCAGTAAAAAAATGAGGTGAGGAAATGGAGCAGATAACGATCCGGGATATAGCAAAGAAATGCGGCGTCGGGGTAAGCACCGTTTCCCGCGCGCTGAACAATCATCCGGACATCAATCCGGAGACAAAAGAAATGATCCTGAAGGTCATGTCGGAATATAATTACGTGCCCAACAACAGCGCCCGCAACCTGAAGCGTTCCGATGCCAAGGCGATCGCGGTGCTGGTCAAAGGTATGGACAATATGTTCTTCAACAATATGATCAGTATTCTGGAAGAGAAAGCAAGAAAGAAAAAGTATTCCTGCATCATTGAGCGGGTGGAGGAAAAGGCGAGCGAGGTGGATGCGGCCATTGAGATCGTCAAGGAAAAACGGCTCCGGGGCATTATCTTTCTCGGCGGAAATTTCATCCATCCGAAAGAAAAACTGGAGCAGATCCCGGTGCCCTATGTGATCACCACCGTCGGGATCCGGGAGAATGAAGAACTTCCCTGTGCCAGCGTATCGGTGGATGATTACAGGGAAAGTTATAAGATGGTGGATTACCTGTGTTCCTGCGGACACAGAAAAATAGCGATCCTGGCGGCATGTGAAGACGATATCAGTATCGGCCGCCTGAGGCTGGATGCGTACCGGAAGGTACTGGAGGACCGGCAGATTCCCTTTGACCCGTTGTTGGTCCGCCATATGACCCGCCAGGACAATTATTCGTTCGGGACAGGATACAAGCTGACCCGGGAGCTGCTGGAGGAAGGCATTGACTTTACCGCTCTGTATACGACATCGGATACCCTTGCTATCGGCGCGTGCCGGGCGTTGAAGGAGGCGGGAAAACGTGTGCCGGAAGATATTTCCGTGGCAGGATTTGACGGAATTGACGTTGGGGAGTATTATATTCCCAGCATCACGACCATCCGCCAGCCGGTGGAAGCGATGGCGACAGAGTCCGCCAGAAAACTGTTTGCGATGATCGACCGGAAGGAAGAACCGTCGGCGCAGGTGTTTGACGGAGAACTGGTCATCCGGGAATCCACCGGAAAGCCGAAAGAGTAACAAAAATATCAGAAAACGGAACTGTTAACGAATAAGACTATTATAAGACCATTGCTGAACAAAAAAGTCTGAAAAGGAGAAGAAGAGATGGAAGAAAGAATTCAGAACCTTTTAAAAGAACGTTTTGGAAGAGATATTGACAACTGCACAAAGAGCGAGATCTTTGAAGTGCTGATGGTATTGACCAAGCAGGAGATGGCTTCCCGCAGGAGAAATGAAGGAAAGAAAAAACTGTATTACATTTCCGCAGAGTTCCTGATCGGAAAGCTGCTGTCCAACAACCTGATCAATCTCGGCATGTACGATGAAGTGGCGGACGCGCTGAAAAAGCACGGAAGAGATCTGACAGAGATTGAGGAAATGGAGTTGGAACCGTCTCTGGGCAACGGCGGACTGGGACGTCTGGCGGCATGTTTTCTGGATTCCATTGCGACCCTGGGACTTCCGGGCGACGGTATCGGCCTGAACTACCATTTCGGACTATTCCGCCAGATGTTTGTGGACAACAAACAGAAAGAAGTGAAGAATCCGTGGCTTACCGCGGAGAGCTGGCTGGTAAAACAGCCGGTATCCTTCCAGGTGCCGTTTAAGAATTTTACCATGCACTCTGTGCTGTATGATATTGATGTTCCGGGTTATGATTCCGGATGCAACCGTCTGCATCTGTTTGATGTCGATACGGTGGATGAGGGAATCGTGCCGAGTGACAGCATCGGTTTTGATAAACACCAGATCCAGAAAAACCTGACCCTGTTCCTGTATCCGGACGACAGTGACCGCGCCGGACAGCTTCTGCGTATCTACCAGCAGTATTTCATGGTCAGCAACGGCGCACAGCTGATCCTGAAGGAGTGCGATGAGAAAGGCTATGACCTGCATCACCTGGATGAGCATGTGGTGATCCAGATCAACGATACCCATCCGTCCATGGTAATCCCGGAACTGATCCGTCTGCTTCAGCAGAGAGGATTTACTCTGGATGAGGCAATCCATGTAGTCAGCAAGACCTGTGCGTACACTAACCATACGATCCTTGCGGAAGCACTGGAAAAATGGCCGATCGATTATCTGGAAGAGGTGGTTCCGCATCTGCTTCCGATCATCTTTGAGCTGGATGCCCGGGCGAAAGCCAAATATAAAGGGGAAGAAGTTGCCATCATCGACAAGGACAGACGTGTGCATATGGCACATATGGATATCCATTACGGTTTCTCTGTCAATGGTGTGGCGGCGCTGCACACAGAGATCCTGAAAAACTCCGAGCTGAAACCGTTCTATGATATCTATCCGGAGAAGTTCAACAATAAGACCAACGGTATTACGTTCCGCCGCTGGCTGATCCACTGCAATCACGAGCTGGCGGATTACATCGAGAGCCTGATCGGAAGCGGATATAAGAAGAACGCGATGGAGCTGGAAAAGCTTCTGAAATACAAAAATGACGCGAAAGTGCTGAAAAAGCTGGAAGAGATCAAGAAGAACAACAAGAAAGCCCTGAAGAAATATCTCTATGAGACCCAGAATCTGACGGTAGATGAGAACGCAATCTTCGACGTACAGGTAAAACGTCTTCACGAGTACAAACGCCAGCAGATGAATGCCTTGTATGCGATCTACAAATACATGGACATCAAGGCAGGAAACAAACCGAAAACTCCGATCACCATGATCTTCGGCGCAAAGGCAGCTCCGGCATATACGATCGCCAAGGATATCATCCACCTGATCCTCTGCCTGCAGGAACTGATCGCTTCCGATCCGGAGGTAAGCCCGTATTTCCAGGTGATCATGCTGGAGAACTACAATGTATCCAAGGCAGCGAAAGTGATTCCGGCAGCGGATATCTCCGAGCAGATCTCCCTGGCTTCCAAGGAAGCGTCCGGAACCGGAAACATGAAATTTATGCTGAACGGCGCAGTGACTCTGGGAACCGAGGACGGCGCGAATGTGGAGATCCATGATCTGGTAGGCGACGACAACATCTATATCTTCGGAAAGAAACCGCAGGATGTCATCGATCTGTACGATGAAAAGAAAAAAGATCCGCAGGCAGGATACAACTCCAAGGCAATCTATGACAAAGATCCTCAGATCGCAAAACTGGTGGACTTTATCGTCAGTGACGAGCTGCTGGCAATCGGCGACCGTCTGAACCTGGAGCGCCTGTACAAGGAGATCCTGAACAAAGACTGGTTCATGACCCTGCTTGACCTGAAAGAATACATCCAGGTGAAGGAGAAAGTATACAAAGATTATGAGAACCGCAGCGCATGGAACAAAAAGTGCCTGATCAATATCGCAAATGCGGGATTCTTCTCTTCAGACCGTACCATTGAACAGTACAATGAAGATATCTGGCATTTAGGATAATGACATCAGAAAAAGAGAGGGTATAAAATCATATAGAAAAACGCTCTGTGTGGACAGATGTATAAAATAATCTGTCTGTACAGAGCGTTTTTTGTGTCGATTGGACGAATTAAAGGCAATTATGGGAGAGTAGCTTATGATGAAACTTCGGATTAACCCATTAGTAGTGACAGACCTGAAAGAGATCCGCCGTTTTATTGCGGAAGATAACCGGGAAAAAACTGAGTGCGGTCATTTGCTGTCAGTGTTGATCAGAAAAACAGAAGGAATAGGGAAAATAGTTTCCCATTTCTTCTGTTTTTTTGCTATAATATACGCAGATTTACGTCCGCCTGCAGAAGGCAGGAGGGAAATCAAAAAACAGGAAAAGGATGAGAAAAACCTATGTTTCGATTATTCAGGTATCTGAGAGGGTATGTCAGGGAAAGTATCATCGCTCCGCTGTTTAAGATGCTGGAGGCAAGTTTTGAGCTGTTTGTGCCTCTGGTCATGGCGAACATCATCGATGTGGGCATCAAAAACGGAGATACCGCCTACATCTGGCGTCAGTGCGCGGTGCTGATCTTTCTGGGAGTGTTCGGGTTCGGATGCTCCATCACAGCGCAGTATTTTGCTGCAAAAGCATCCATGGGACTGGGAACCGGTCTTCGCAGGGATCTGTTCCATCACATTCATGGATTTTCTTACACGGAACTGGATCAGATCGGCACGCCGACACTGGTGACGCGGCTTTCCAGCGATGTGAACCAGGTGCAGACGGGAGTCAATCTTCTGCTGCGTCTGTTTATGCGGTCGCCGTTTATCGTCGTCGGAGCAGTTGTGATGGCGTTTGCCATCAGTCCGGGAATGACGGTGATCTTTCTGGCTGCTGTGCTGCTGATGGCGCTGGCGATTTTCCTGATCGTCAAGATCACGGTTCCAATTTACAAGAAGGCGCAGAATACGCTGGATCGTGTAATGCTGCTGACACGGGAAAATTATGTGGGAGCCCGCGTGGTCCGGGCGTTTTCACGCCAGGAGGATGAAAAGAAGGAGTTTGCCGGAGCCAATGACCTGCTGAAAGGAATCCAGCAGAAAGCGGGCAGGATCTCAGCGCTGATGAATCCGGTGACCTATGTGCTGGTCAATCTTGCGATCATTGCGATCCTTCTGCAGGGCGGTGTCCAGGTGGATACGGGAATGCTGACCCAGGGAGAGGTGATCGCGCTGGTCAATTATATGAACCAGATCCTGGTAGCGCTGATCGCCCTGGCGAATCTGATCATCACAGCCAGCAAGGCATGGGCGAGCGCGGCACGTGTCAATGAGGTGTTTGATACGCCTTCCACGATGAAGGAAGGAGAACGGCAGGTAAAGGAAAAAGAGGAAGCGCCCGCCGTGTCTTTCTCTCATGTGAATTTCACTTATGCCAGAGCTGGAGCTCCGTCGCTTACGGATATCAGCTTCAAAGCGGAAAAAGGGGAAACTATCGGTGTGATCGGAGGAACCGGTTCCGGAAAAACTACTCTGGTCAGCCTGATCCCACGTTTTTATGATACAACGGGCGGGGAAGTCTGTGTGTCCGGCGTGAATGTGAAGGAATATCCGTTTCGCCAGCTTCGCCGGAAGATCGGAATGGTTCCGCAGAAGGCGGTCCTGTTTGCCGGAAGCATCCGGGATAACATGAAATGGAGCCGGGAGGATGTTTCCGACCAGGAAATCTGGGAAGCGCTGGAGATTGCCCAGGCGAGGGAATTTGTAGAAAAGAAAGACGGGCTGGACGAGCAGATCGCGCCCGGCGGCCGGAATCTGTCCGGCGGTCAGAGACAGAGGCTGACGATTGCCCGTGCGCTGGCTGGAAAGCCGGAGATCCTGATTTTGGATGACAGCGCTTCAGCGCTGGATTTTGCCACCGACGCGGCTCTTCGCCGGGCAATCCGGGAAAAGACCAGAGGCTGTACCGTATTCCTGGTGTCCCAGAGGGTTTCCACGGTACAGCAGGCGGACAAGATCCTGGTGCTGGACGACGGCGCGCTGGCAGGCGTTGGAACCCACAGAGAGCTGTTCCGGAACTGTGAGGTTTACCGGGAGATCTGTCTGTCCCAGCTTTCGAAAGAGGAGGTGGCAGCATTATGAAACGACAAAAGGAAGCAGCACAGAAAGAAACGCTGAAACGGATCCTCGGGCTGATCCGCCCTTATTGGTGGATGGCCGCACTGATCCTGCTGTTTGCGGTAATCACGGTTGCCGCTACCCTGTATGGACCGATCCTGATCGGACAGGGCGTTGACCTGATCATAGGACAGGGAAACGTTGATTTTGCCGGACTTCGTTCGCTGATCCTGCAGTTTCTCCTGATGATCGCAGTGACAGGGATCAGCCAGTGGCTGATGAGCCTGATGACCAACCGGATCACTTATCAGGTGGTGCGGGATATGCGTGTCCAGGCATTTAACCGTATGGAGGAGCTTCCTCTGAAGTATATGGACAATCACCAGCCGGGAGATGCCCTGAGCCGTATCATCACGGATGTGGAACAGTTTTCTGATGGACTTCTGATGGGATTTACCCAGTTGTTTACAGGAGTGCTGACCATCGTCGGTACGCTTTGTTTCATGCTGACGCTGGATCTTGCAACGACTGTCCTGGTTGTATGTCTGACCCCGCTGTCCTTCTTTGTGGCAGGGTTTATTGCGAAACGTACGTATACCATGTTCAAGCTTCAGTCGGAGACGCGTTCCGAGATGACCTCTCTGGTGGAAGAGATGGTTGGAAATGAGAAGATCGTCCAGGCATTTTCCTATGAGGAGCGGGCGGAGGAGCGTTTTGCGGGGATCAATGAACGGCTCCGTGTCTGCGGAATCCGCGCGTTGTTCTTTTCCTCGCTGACCAATCCGGCGACACGGTTCATCAATGGCCTGGTGTACGCCGGCGTCGGTGTGCTGGGCGCTCTCAAGGCGATTACAGGAACTATCTCTGTGGGAGACCTGTCAGCGTTCCTTACTTACGCGAATCAGTATACGAAACCATTCAATGAAATTTCCGGGGTTGTGACGGAGCTGCAGAACGCACTGGCATGCGCCCAGAGACTGTTTGCCTTTATTGATGAACCGCCGGTAACTCCCGACGATGACGACGCGGTGGTGCTGGAAAAAGGAAAAGGCAGGGTAGAATTCGATCAGGTAGGATTTTCCTATGATCCGAAGGTTCCGCTGATTGAAAATCTGAACCTGAAGGTGGAACCGGGCCAGAGGATCGCCATCGTCGGTCCTACCGGATGCGGAAAGACGACGCTGATCAATCTGCTGATGCGGTTTTACGATGTGAATACCGGTACGTTGAAGATTGACGGAACGCCCATCGGCCATATCACAAGAAATTCTCTTCGCGCCAATTTTGGAATGGTGCTGCAGGAGACCTGGCTGAAAGCGGGAACGATTCATGAAAATATCGCCTACGGAAGACCGGATGCTTCCCGGGAAGAGGTTGTGGAGGCGGCGAAACGGGTACATGCCCACAGCTTTATCTCCCGGCTGCCCCAGGGATATGATACGGTGATCGCGGAAGACGGGGGAAATATTTCCCAGGGACAGAAACAGCTCCTGTGTATTGCCCGGGTAATGCTGATGCATCCCCCGATCCTGATCCTGGATGAGGCGACTTCCTCCATCGATACACGGACGGAGATGAAAGTACAGCGTGCGTTTGAGGAACTGATGAGAGGCAGGACCAGCTTTATTGTAGCACATCGTCTCTCAACGGTCAGAAATGCGGACCGGATTCTGGTGATGAAGGACGGAAAGATCATCGAGAGCGGACGGCATGAGGAACTGCTGGAACAGAATGGATTTTATAAACAGCTGTATGAAAGCCAGTTCGCGGCAACCGTTTAGTCAGATCATGATTCAGATTGTCAAAAAAAGCTGCCAGCCCATCCCATAAGGGGAGAGGGCAGGCAGCTTTTTGTTTTAGCCGGATGCGGCAACCGTTCGCTGGCTGAACTGTTACGCCTCCTGATTGGTTGTATGCCGGGTAAGTCCGATACCCACCAGCATTGTCATCAGCTCTGCGGCAGGAAAAGCCAGCCAGATTCCCGTCACCCCGAGGAATGGAGGGAGCAGGTAGGCAAAGAGGATGATCAGGACGAATCCACGGAGCACGCAGATCAGCAGGGAGTATCCGTTTTTGAATACCGCCTGGAAATAGCAGATGAAGACCATGTTGATGCCCATCAGCAGAAAGCCTGTAAAATAAATTCGGATCGCCGGCGCGGAAAGAGCCAGGATGCCGGCATCCGGATTCAGGAAGATGTAAGTAAACAGGTTCGGAACGATCAGGCCCAGCAATACCGGAATGGCGCAGATAACCAGAGACGTTTTGATCGCAAGGGAACGGACTTCGTGCATGCGCGTCCGAAAGCCCGCGCCGTAATTGGTGGAGAGGATCGGCTGCGCTGCCTGATTGATACCCTTGCACAGGCTTGTGACCACGATTGCCGTGTTGCTGATCACGCCGAAAACACTGACGCCGGTGTTTCCCGTATATTTCAGCAGCTGCAGGTTAAACACAAAAATGGTCAGGCCGGAAGCCACTTCGATGAAAAAGCTGGCGAAGCCGTTGATCGTGATATCCCGCAGAAAAGCCGGACGGATTCCTTTCAGTGAGAAATGGAGCTGATTCTTCTTTGAGAAAAAATGTGTCAGAAGGATCAGGACCGTCAGGGTGGAACCGATCACGGTCGCAAGAGCGGCGCCGTCCATTCCCATATCCATGGGGAAGACAAAAACGTAGTCCAGGATGATGTTGGTGACGCCTCCGGCGATCACACCGTTCATTGCAAGCTTCGGAGCTCCGTCATTGCGCACAAAAGTCTGGAGGTAAGAGGAAAAGAAGAAAGCTCCCATACCCCAGACGATGTACGGCAGATAGCCCATGATATACGGCATCGTCTCCTCCGTGCCGCCCAGCATCCAGGCGATCTCTTCCATAAATACCGTGCAGATGACCATACAAACGGCGAGAAGGGACAGTGTCAGCAGAAGGGAAGCTGTGAAATAGGCATCCGCTTTCTGTTTTTCACCCTTGCCGCGGGCGATGGACATAAGAACGGAACCGCCGACACCGGTCAGCAGACCGAGGCCAAAGAAAATATTGTAGACCGGAAGCGCAATGTTCAGAGCAGCCATGGCGACGGTGCCGATGCCCTTTCCGATCATGATCGTATCGGCGAGCACATAGATGGAAGTCACCATAGTTCCAAAGATGGAAGGAAGCAGATAATGAAAGAAAAGCTTCCGGACCGGTGTTTGAAGAAAATCCTGTGTGTTCATTGTTTGTCACCTCTGTTGTTTGAAAATTCTATGAATCCCGTCAGCCGGACAGTGCTTGATGCTGTCTGCGCCGGCTGAGGCGCAATCAGATTTCAGTATATCAGAAAAATCCATAAAATGCATTAAAGTCTTAACTTTTTGTAAAATTTGTAGTAGAATGAAAAGTGATTTTGAGGTTTTTCCTCCCGACATCTGATGAATCATGTAGGAGATTTCTGAAATGGACACACAAAACAGTAAGACATTGATGACCCAGGGCAGCATTTCAAAAAAGATTATTTTCTTTGCCATTCCACTGTTCCTGGGCAATCTTTTTCAGCAGCTTTATAACACGGCGGATTCCCTGATCGTTGGAAATTTTCTCGGAAGCAACGCACTTGCGGCGGTCAGTTCTTCCGGCAATCTGATCTTTCTGATGGTAGGCTTTTTCAATGGTATTGCGATGGGCGCCGGAGTCGTTATGGCGCGGTATTACGGAGCGAGGCAGACAGAACGGCTCCAGTGCGCGATCCATACGACCGTTGCCTTCGGCCTGGCGGCGGGCGTGGCCCTTACGGCAGTCGGCATGATCTTTGCGCCGAAAATCCTGGTTCTTATGGGAACGCCGGCGGAGGTGCTGCCCCAGTCGGTCGAATACTTCCGGACGTATTTTGCAGGCTCGCTGGGATTCGTCATGTACAATATCTTTGTGGGAATCCATCAGTCGGTGGGGGACAGCCGTCATCCGCTGATTTACCTGATCGTATCTTCCTGTGTGAATGTCGGGCTGGACCTGCTGTTTGTCGCTGTGTTCCATATGGGCGTGGGTTCCGCAGCGCTGGCAACGATCATTTCTCAGTTTGTCAGCGCTCTGCTCTGCATGCGGCATCTGCTGAAAGCGCCGGAGGAATACCGGCTGTATTTTCACAAGATCCGTTTTGACCTGCCGATGCTGAAACAGATCATTGCCAACGGTCTTCCGGCAGGGTTTCAGAATTCTGTGATCGCCCTTGCCAATGTGGTTGTGCAGACAAACATCAATGCCTTCGGAAAAATGGCGATGGCAGGATGTGGTGCTTATTCGAAGATCGAAGGGTTTGGCTTTCTGCCGGTGAACTGCTTTACGATGGCTCTGACCACGTTTGTCAGCCAGAATCTCGGCGCGAAAGAGTACGAACGCGCAAAAAAAGGAGCGAAATTCGGCATTCTCTGCTCCATCTCCATCGCCGAGCTGATCGGTATCGTGATCTATGCGGCGGCTCCGCTGCTGATTTCGGCATTTAACAGTGATCCTGACGTCGTGGCTTACGGAGCAGCACAGGCGCGCACCGTCACGTTGTTCTATTTCCTGCTGGCATTTTCCCACTGTATTGCCGCAATCCTGCGCGGTTCCGGAAAATCTGCGATCCCGATGGTGGTCATGCTCTGTGTCTGGTGCATTCTCCGTGTCACCTACATTACCGTCACGGTGCATTTCATTCCGGATATCCGGGTGGTATTCTGGGCATATCCGCTGACCTGGAGCATCAGTTCGGCGATCTTCCTTGTGCTGTTCCTGCGCGGAAAGTGGGTTTATGGTTTTGAGAACACGACAAATGCATGAATAAATTGTGAACACAACCATTTTTCTGGTATGATGAAAAGAAAAAGGGGTTTTGTGTTATGGAAGATCCCGAAAAGGTTGCCGGAAACCGTAGGACAGCCTTTCAAGCTGACTTGTAAATGCTGCGGCGAGGAATTTGAGTCTGCTCGGTCAAATACGCTGTTTTGCAGTTCGAAATGCAGAACGAAGTTTTATCGACAGGAAGTGGCAAGCGGTAAAAACTGATCCGATTGCACTTGATATTTCCCCTGCGGCAGAAGCCGAGCATGAACAGAAAACAGCATAATATTTTTGAAGCGAGCTGATGAATGTCAGCTCGCTTTTTTCGTATGACGGGCATGCCGTCAGTCTGTGGTGAAAGTCCACAAGGGGCGTAGTTGCCGACGAACCCCATAGCGACTCCCAAGGTTTCACTGATGATGTTTGACAGTAAGCGGGATGTGGCAAATATGCTCCATGAGGAAATAGAAACACACTCCGTCCGGGAACGCCTGCGACAGAAACAGCAACAGCAAGCACAGCAGAATAAAAAGAAAAACAGAGACAATTGGGAGTGATAAAATTTCAGCAGGAGGGCATTCTTGAATGATACACTCCCGCTTTTTCTATTTTATTCGCGAAAATGATAGATTTTTTGCGTTTTTGTGCTATGATTATTATGAATTTTTGTGTTAATATGTAAGGGCGGGTTGATCTGATAACAAATTGACTTATGAACGGAGGCGAAATGCTGTGCAGCTCTTTTATGGAGTACCCGAAGATATTGAACAATGGATGTGCCTTGTAACACGGGTTCGATGGAACTTTCCTGGTCTGGAAACACAAGAGAGGCTAAACGAACATCGAGCCACCGTCCTCAAATTCATGGGCAAGCGACAAGCTATCTGTGTAAAGGAAGATAACGAGATTGTCGGTGTTATGTTGTTTTCACGAGGACACAACATGATCTGCTGCCTTGCTGTTGCACCCGAATACCGTCGGCGTGGCATAGCTTCAATGCTTATGGATGAAGCGTTGAGTAACTTAGATAGGACAAAAGAGATATCGGTTTCCACTTTCAGAGCCGATGATGAGAAGGGGCCTGCCCCGAGAGCATTGTACGAGAAATACAATTTTATCGAGGATGAATTAACCGAGGCGATGGATTATCCAAATCAGAAGTACGTTCTTCATCCTGCAGGTTCAGAGCGTAAAGACAGACAAAGTGCGATCAACAAGATGGTGTGAGAGATCAGCAGTATACTGCAAGGTAACGAACCATCAATTTACCTGTATGGCTTCTCTGTTCTGAATGATTTTAGGCTGGGGTGGAGAGATATTGATATCTTGGTTTTGACGTACAAACATATCACGGAAGAACAGGACAAGAAACTCGTTGGTCTACGACAAGCGATGCTCAAGAAAGAACCTGGCAATCTTTATTACCGTTCCTTTGAAGGCGCAATGCTCACACTGGACGCTTTCCTTACCGGAAGGGCAGACTGCGTTGTTTACTGGGGCACTGGCGGCGAAAAAATGACCAATCATTATGTGCTTGACAGTTTCGGTATGGTAGAGTTGATTGAAAGCAGTGTTTTACTATACGGCAATGACATCCGAACTCAGCTGAAGGCACCTGAGTTCAGTGAACTGTATGCCGATGTAAAGTACCATATAATAAAATCATAAGAAAATTTGTGCAGAAAACCGGGCGTAGTATCTATTCCTTTGGCTGGATATTGGACATCGCACGGTGCATCTACACACTGCGTACCGGCAAGATTATTGTAAAGACTGATGCTGTAGAATGGGCGTTGGAAAACAATCTCTGCCCGGATCCTGATGCCCTCAGAATCGCTCTGGAGGTCCGTAGGAGCCTGTTGGAACACAAGGAAGATAAACACCTTCGATTATGCAGAAATGCTTGCAGAGCCGATACAGTGCTTTGCAGACATACTGGAGAAAGATTTGAATGCAAGTAAATAAGAGGAGGCGAAAAAATGGAATTTAGAAAGGTATTTGATACCATACCCGAACAGTTTGACAAGTACAGACCTCGTTATTCAGCGGAGTTATTTACTGATCTGATTGAATACGCAGAAATCGGTCCCGGTAAATCCGTGTTGGAGCTTGGCCCCGGTACCGGTCAGGCAACAGATCCTATACTGAACACAGGCTGTGATTACAACGCTATTGAGCTTGGTGAGCACCTGTTTGAAATGATGAATCGTAAATATGGTCAGTACCCCAACTTTAGTATTGTAAATGACGACTTCATCACGTATGATTTTGAAAACCAGAAATTCGATTTGATATATTCTGCAGCAACTATCCAATGGATTCCTGAGGATGTTGCCTTTGCAAAGACATTTGAACTGTTAAAACCGGGTGGAACACTTGCAATGATGCTGACCAGAGATGATTATAAAACTCCGAACGAAGATCTATTCAATAGAATTCAGCAGGTGCATTCTGAATATTTCAAACCGCAAACAGAATATAAGCACGGGTCATTCAAATATACCAATGCTCCAAATTATGGATATGTAGACTTCGAGAAACGTGAGTTTTACGGACAGCGCGAGTTTACAGCAGATGAGTATGTAGCTTACTGTGGTACTCATTGTGATCACATTGTTATTCCGGAGCCATACAGAAGCAAATTCTTTAGTGGACTCAGAGAAGCAGTATTAGAAGCAGGAAATAAGATTGTGTTCAACGAAACATTCGTTCTCTTCTTGGCCAAAAAGCCTGCGTAAAAATCAAGAGGATTTGAAATAAGCGAATCACAAAACATATACGACAATCAACCCTTTTTTGAAGGATATAAGAAATTCCGTAGTAATCAGTATAGTGCCAACAACGTGGAGGAAAAGCCTGCGCTATTTTCTCTATCACCAGAGTTGACAGGAAAATCGGTCTTAGATTTTGGTTGTGGGTGTAGACATCTCTGAAAAGATGCTTGCTGTTGCAATGGAAGAGCACCCAGACATCAAGTTCATTCATGTAGATATGAGCAATCTATCTTTCATTAAGGACAGGTATGATGTGGTATTCAGTTCTCTTGCGTTGCACTACATAGAAGATTTTGACGCATTTGAAAAAGGTGTATATGACATATTAACTCCGGGTGGATATTTCATATTTTCACAGGAACATCCTCTATCGACAGCACCTATCTCTGGTGCAAGCTGGGCGAAGGATGAGAACGGAAACGTACTTCACTACAAATTAACAGACTATTCACGTTGCGGAAGGATAATTGCAATGCGATGATTGGTTGGATGGATATTGAGGAACTAAAGTCCATAATCGTCTACCCCGAATTTCTGAAAGAAGAAATCAAATCTCGTCTCATCAGAAAATGGAGTTTGAGTCTGTTGAAGATGATCGAGATATCGAAACCGGGTTTATCCATGAAAAAGAAACGGTTTGTGATAAGCTTGAACCCGATCCAGTATTTGGAAGAAGTTCTATCTTTTAAAAAAATAAGGATGTGCTGTTTGGGAAGGAAAAAGCATTCATGCGTTTGGCGTGTTTTGAGAAAAGGAAGGATTGACGCGGAACGGCGGAAGTGTTAAACTGAAAAGCGAAAAAGATCGTTATATACAATCGAAAAAAAAACCAGGGAGCTCGTGGAGCGGGCTGAGAGGAAGTGATCAACTTCGACCTGTATCACCTGATTTGGGTAATGCCAACGTAGGGAAGTGTTCATAAAAAGCGGCATGCGCTGACGAAATTGCGTGTATCAGCCTCTGTTCCTTCCCGGAACGGAGGCTGTTTCTGATTGATCAGGGAGACTCCCGGAAAACAGAAAGGATGAGAATGGATATGGATTACACGACACAGATGGACGCTGCCAGAAAAGGTATTGTCACAAAAGAAATGGAGCGTGTCGCTCAGAAAGAACAGATGGATGTGGAAAAGCTGAGAGGGCTTGTGGCGGAAGGAAAGGTTGCGATCCCGGCAAACAAGCTGCATACCTGTCTGGATGTCAACGGCATCGGTTCTATGCTGAAGACGAAGATCAATGTAAATCTGGGAACTTCCAGAGACTGGAAGGATATGGATATGGAGATGGAGAAGGTCAACGACGCGGTGAAGATGGGCGCGGAGTCCATTATGGATCTGAGTTCCTTCGGCGATACCCAGAAGTTCCGCAGAAAGCTGACTGCAGAGTGTCCGGCGATCATCGGAACCGTGCCGATCTATGATGCAGTCGTTTATTATCATAAACCGCTTCGGGAGATTACCTCTGAGGAATGGATCAAGATTGTGGAGATGCATGCAAAAGACGGCGTGGACTTTATGACGATCCATGTGGGAATCAACAGACGTACGGCACAGCGGTTCAAAGAAGCGAAGCGTCTGACCAATATCGTATCCCGCGGCGGTTCCATCATCTTTGCATGGATGGAGATGACGGGAGAGGAGAATCCGTTCTATGAGCACTACGACAGGATCCTGGAGATCTGCCGGGAGTACGATGTGACCCTGAGCCTTGGCGACGCCTGCCGTCCGGGCTGCCTGGCGGATGCCGGAGATATCTCACAGATCGAGGAGCTGGTAACGCTTGGAGAGCTGACACGAAGAGCATGGGAAAAAGACGTACAGGTGATCATCGAAGGACCGGGGCATATGCCGCTGAACCAGATCGAGGCAAATATGAAGATCCAGCAGACCATCTGCCAGGGCGCTCCGTTCTATGTTCTTGGACCTCTGGTGACCGATGTTGCTCCGGGGTATGACCACATCACGGCGGCGATCGGCGGCGCCATCGCGGCGGCAAGCGGCGCGGCGTTCCTCTGCTATGTGACGCCGGCAGAGCATCTGCGTCTTCCGGATGTCAATGATGTGAAGGAAGGAATCATCGCTTCCAAGATCGCGGCCCATGCGGCGGATATCGCCAAGGGAATTCCTCATGCGGCGGACTGGGATCGTGAGATGAGTACCGCGAGAAAGAATCTGGACTGGGAGGAAATGTTCCGCCTGTGCATCGATCCGGAGAAAGCGCGCAGATACCGGGAAGAGGCAAAACCGGAGAAAGAGGATACCTGCAGCATGTGCGGAAACTTCTGTGCGGTCAAAAATATGAACCGGATCCTGGACGGCGAGATCGTCAGCATTTTTGACGAGTGATCCGTGTCCGAAACTTCTGTAAAATAAAGAAATTTTATAGGATCGATGAATGATTTTGAGGATCAGTATCAGAAGGAAGATGTGACAATGAATATGGAAAGAAAAAAGATGAGGACGGCACTGACCATTGCCGGAAGTGATTCCAGCGGAGGCGCGGGGATCCAGGCGGACATCAAGACGATGACGGTCAACGGGGTCTATGCCATGAGCGCGGTCACAGCCCTGACCGCGCAGAATACGGTTGGCGTGAAAGCGATCATGGAGGCGTCGCCGGAGTTTCTGGAAGAACAGCTGGACTGTATCTTCACCGATATCCGTCCGGACGCAGTGAAGATCGGCATGCTCTCTTCCGCGGCCCTGATGCGGACGGTGGCACGGAAACTGAAGGAATATCAGGCGGAAAATATCGTTGTGGACCCTGTGATGGTGTCCACCAGCGGTTCCCGGCTGATGGCAGAGGAAGCGGTGCAGGTGATGAAAGAAGAGATCTGTCCGCTGGCGGATGTGATCACGCCGAACCTGCCGGAAGCGGAAGTGCTTGTGGGAAGAACGATCGTGACGGAGCAGGAGATGGAGGAAGCTGCCGCAGAGATCAGCAGAGTCTGCCGGACGGCGGTACTGCTGAAAGGCGGCCATCAGAGGAACGATGCCAACGACCTTCTGTGCCAGAACGGTTCTCTGCGGTGGTTCCGCGGGAAACGGATCGACAATCCAAATACCCACGGAACCGGCTGTACCCTGTCCAGCGCCATCGCCGCGAATCTTGCCAAGGGATTTTCCCTGGAAGAATCGGTGGAACGGGCGAAAGAATACCTGTCCGGCGCTCTGGCGGATATGCTGGATCTGGGCAATGGCAGCGGCCCGATGAACCATGGGTTTGATCTGAAAGAGGAATATCGGAAGGTGAAAGTATGAAGAAATATACAATGCAAAGAATGACACTGCTTGCTATGCTGGTGGCGCTGGGAGTTGTGATTTCCCCGATCCTGCGGGTGGAAGGCATGTGTCCGATGGCACATTTTATCAATATTGTCTGTTCGGTGCTCCTGGGACCCTGGTATTCCCTGCTCTGTGCAGTGCTGATCGGAATCCTGAGAATGGCGTTTATGGGAATCCCGCCCCTTGCGCTGACGGGAGCCGTTTTCGGAGCGTTTTTGTCGGGCGTTCTGTACCGGATCTCCAAAGGAAGAATGATCTATGCGGTGGTCGGTGAGGTGATCGGAACCGGAATCATCGGGGCGATCGTCTCCTATCCGGTGATGGCAGGCCTGATGGGACGTACCGGCCTTTCCTGGCTGTTTTATGTGCCGAGCTTTATCTGCGGCACACTGATCGGAGGAAGCGTGGCGTTCCTGTTCCTGAAATATCTGAATCAGGCGAAGCTTCTCGCAAAAATGCAGGCGTCTCTCGGCGCTCCGGTGACGGAACAGCCGGAGAACAGCGCGGCGGATTCCATCGGGATCGCGGTGCTGGGAATCCTGGTTTTTCTGGCGGTGTATGTGGTGATGAAGAATTTCCTGCATATGACCGGAGAACTGACGATTGGAATTCCGGCGGCGGCATTTCTGCTGGTGGAACTGGTGGCTGCTGTGTATTTCCATGTGGCTCGGGACGGTCACCACAAAGGAAAAGAAGCGCGGGAGTAAGGACAGAATGAGCAGTAAGAAAAATGAAACAACAGATGATATCTGGAGAAAAGCAGAACGGATCATGGAAGCGGTGCCGAAAAAGGCGCCGCTGATCCATTGCATCACCAATCCGATCTCCATCCATGACTGTGCCAATGTGATCCTGGCGGTGGGCGGAAGGCCGATCATGGCGGAACATCCGGAGGAAGTACGGGAGATCACGGCTTCCGCTGGCGCTCTTGGGCTGAACCTGGGAAATATCACCGATGCGAGGCGTACTTCGATGCTGCTGTCCGGAGAAGAGGCGGTCAGGCGCAGGATCCCGGTGATTCTGGATCTGGTGGGAATCGGCTGCAGCGGGCTGCGAAGGACCATTGTGCGGGAGTTTCTGGAAATGAGGGAACGGTGCAGCGGGAAAGAGAAAGAACCGGCTCCGCTGGTGCTGAAGGGGAATCTGTCGGAGATCCGGGTGCTTGCCGGTATGGAACTGGGACAGGAGCTGGAAGTCAGCGGTGTGGACGCAAGACCGCAGGATGTGGTCAATGATGCCACAAGAGACGGGATTGCCCGGGAAATACGCAGTCTGGCACGGAGACATAGCGCGGTTGTGATGGCAACCGGAAAGACGGATGTGATCGCCGATGGGGAGCAGGTTTATCTGGTGGAAAATGGATGTGAACGGATGGCGTCGATCACCGGAACCGGCTGTATGGTGACGGCGCTTACCGCAGCATGGCTCAGCGAAGGGGAACTCCTGCCGGGAGCGCTTCTTGGCGCTGTGATGTATGGAATCTGCGGCGAGCTTGCCGCCCGGGACTGGAAGGGAACCGGGACGTATCAGGTGCGGCTGATGGATGAATTGTCGGAGTGTACCTGGGAGAAGATTGAAACCTGCAGGAAGGTAAGTGTGTGGAAGGAGTGTAAGTTTGGAAGTAAACTTTCAAATCTACCTTGATGACGCAGCAAGTGCGTCAGGAAGGAGGAAACAATGAACGGAACAGTCAGTGAAAGGGCGCGTCTGGATACGACGCTGTATCTTGTGACGGACAGCAGCTATCACACGGAGGAATCCTTTTTCCGGACGGTGGAGGCTGCGCTGCAGGGAGGCGTGACGCTTCTGCAGCTGCGAGAGAAGGACAAAAGCGCCAGAGAATATATGGAACTGGCGGGAAAGGTGAAGAAGATCGCCGACCGGTACGGCGTGCCGCTTCTGATCGACGACCGGGTGGATGTGGCTGCGGCTGTGGATGCCGCCGGCGTTCATGTGGGACAGAGCGATATTCCCGTTGCGGCGGCACGAAAGATCCTTGGTCCGGACAAGATCGTCGGCGCGACGGCAAAAACCGTGGAACAGGCCAGAGAGGCATGGGAACAGGGAGCGGATTACCTGGGCGTCGGCGCGATCTATCCGACGACCACGAAAGTAAAGACGATCCTGACAAAAGTTTCCACGCTGAAGGAAATCTGTGAGGCGGTCCCGATCCCCGTCAATGCCATCGGAGGGCTGAATGCCGGAAACGTGGATGTACTTGATGGCGCGGGGATTGCGGGAATCTGTGTGGTGAGCGCGATCATGAAGGCGGAAGACCCGAGGGGAACCGCGGAGGTTCTGAAAAAACTGGCGGAAAAGCTGAAAGGGTAAAACCTGCAGCTTCTCTGTAACAGTCCAGCCAGCGAAGCGGTTGCGAAACGTTATGCGTCTGCAAACAGGGAGGCTGTGATCTCACGGTAAACGGTGAGCTTCTGAGCCTTCCTGATTTTTTTCAGTTCTTTTTCTTTTCCAGGAAAATTCTTTCCAAAATATGCCCAGAATTCTTTCATCTTAAATAGTACATTTCGCTCTCCTGAGATTGATGTACAGTATCCGTCCAGCAGCTGTCCGTGGAAGTTTTCCAGCTGTGCCATTCCTGCCGGAGCCGCGCCGCGCACCCGGCAGACGAGATCCGGTGTCTCCAGAAGCCCGCGGCCGATCATCACCGCTTTTGTCTGTGGAAACTGCTGTTCCAGATCACGGATGTTCTCCGGGGTTTTCAGGTCTCCGTTGAAGCAGAGAGGAAGCGGTGTATGGGAACAGGCGTATTCGTAGGTTTCCATATGGGGTGTATTCTTATAAAAATCTGTCCGCAGCCGGGGATGGATGATCAGTTCGCTGAGAGGATAGGCATTGAAAATTTCCAGAAGCCGCGGCCATTCTTCCGCCGATTCCCATCCGATCCTGGTCTTGACCGAAAGCTTCAGATGAAGATGTTCAAAACCGCTGCAGACTTCAGAGAGGAACCGGTCCAGGGCGTCGGGATCCGTGAGAAATCCCGATCCTTTGCCGCGGGTCACCACGGTACCGGAGGGACAGCCAAGGTTCAGATTGATCTCCCGGTATCCATAACGTGCAAGGGCAGCGGATAACCGGAGAAAGTCTTCGGAGCGGTTGGTGAGGATCTGTGGGATCAGCGTGTAACCACGGTTATGTTCCGGGAGAACATCGTTCTTCTCACGCGTATCAAAATCCCGGTTCTGATGCGGGACCAGAAAAGGGGAGTAGTAACGGTCCATTCCGGGAAAACAGGAGGCGTGGGCACTGCGGTAAATATATCCGGTGATTCCTTCCAGAGGAGCAAAGTAATATTTCATGATCAGTCAACCTTTCTGCCGGGCATCCGATCGGTCCGGCACGGCTATTTTATCACATTTAAGTTCCGATTGTAACTCTTTATGAAATGTGGTACTCTCAAAGTACAGGAAGTCAAAATTCTGAAAATTATATCAGGAGACAGAAATACATGAAAAGTAATGAATTGCTGATGATTTACGGCACAGAGTATAAAGAAATGGCAAAGCAGCTTCTGGAAGCCGCCGACCTGGCGGGGAGGATCCCGGATGCCGGCAGCAGGATCGGCCTGAAGCCAAACCTTGTATCTCCCAGTGAGGCATCCTGGGGCGCGACCACCCATCCGGAGATCGTGGCAGGTACGATCGAATACCTGAAAGAGCACGGTTTCGAGAATCTTGTGATACTGGAAGGTTCCTGGGTGGGGGACAAGACTGCAGATGCCTTTGAGGTCTGCGGCTACGACCGGCTGGTCCGGGAATATGGCGTGGAATTTATTGATACGCAGAAGGACAGCTTCCACACGAAAGACTGCGCGGGCATGGAACTGGAGATCTGCGACAGCGTGGAACATCTGGATTTTCTCATCAATTTTCCGGTGCTGAAGGGTCACTGCCAGACAAAGATCACCTGTGCGCTGAAGAATATGAAGGGCCTGATCCCGAACCGGGAGAAACGCCATTTTCACGGAATGGGACTGCACCGTCCGATCGCCCATCTGAATGTGGGGATCCGTCAGGACTTTATCCTTGTGGACAATATCTGCGGAGACCTGGATTTTGAGGACGGGGGAAATCCGGTGGTGATGAACCGTCTGATCGCGGCAGTTGACCCGGTATTATGTGACGCTTATGTCTGCCGGATGCTGAATTATGAGACGGAGGAGGTTCCCTATCTTCGTATGGCGGAGGAACTGGGTGTGGGAAACGCCGATCTCTCCAGCCTGGAGATACGGGCGCTGAATGAACCGGAACAGGAGACTGTGGTGCCTGGGGAACGCAAGATCGTGGAACTTCAGGATGCGGTGGAGGAAGTGGAATCCTGCAGCGCCTGCTACGGATATCTGATCCCGGCGCTGGACCGGCTGAAGCAGGAAGGGCTGCTGGAACAACTGGATACCCGCATCGCCATCGGACAGGGATATCAGCAGAAGACCGGGCATCTGGGAATCGGAAGATGCACCAGCTGTTTTGAACATTCCCTGAAAGGCTGCCCTCCGACGGAAGAACAGATGTATGAATTTCTGAAAGACTATATTCTGCGGAGCGGGAGCGAGGCGCAGCAGTTCCGTCGGGGGAACGATGACAGGGAACCGGGCATGGTTACCTGAAAGTGCCTGCTTTACATCAGAGAGAAAATGAAGTAAAGTATAACAACAGCAGAAAAAGGAATTGTTCCGGCATCCGTTTCCGGTGGAACAGTTACACTTGAAGCACAATTAAGAGAAAGGAAAAGATATGAAAAAGAGTTTACTATTTTTAACGGCGCTGGCGGCAGCGGCAGCGATCATGACCGGCTGTTCCGGCAAAGAGAGTTCTTCGGAAGCAGGCGGGGACAGTCAGGAGCAGGAAGTTCTCACCGTTGCCATGGAACTGGCTTATCCCCCTTTTGAGACAAAGGATGAGCAGGGGAATCCAAGCGGCGTCAGCGTGGATTTTATGAAGGATTTCGGAGAGTACATCGGCAAGGAAATCCGCATCGAAAATATTTCTTTCGACGGTCTGATCCCGTCGCTGCAGACAGGCAAAGCGGATATGGTCATGTCCTCTATGACGATCACGGAGGAACGAAAGGAAACCGTAGATTTTTCCGAGCCATACGCCAATGCACTGCTGGCTGTCCTGACCAATAAGGATTCCCAGATCACCTCTGTGGACGACCTGAACCAGGAGGGAAAGAAGGTTGCGGTAAAGACCGGTTCCACCGGATATCTCTATGCTCAGGAGCATCTTAAAAATGCAGAGATCATTGCGCTTCAGGACGAGAGTGCATGTGTGATGGAGGTTTCCCAGGGCAAGGCGGACGGATTTATCTACGATCAGCTGACCATTTACCGGAACTGGCAGAATAACCTGGATACCACCAATGCGGTGTTCATTCCGTTCCAGGATGTGGAGCCATGGGGAATCGCTGTGAAGAAGGGCAACACAGAGCTGTTGGACCAGCTGAATGAATTTATTGAAACATACCGCGAGGACGGCGGATTTGAGGAACTGACGGAGAAATATCTGTCGGAGGAGAAGGAAGCTTTTGAGGAGCTGGGCTTCCAATGGTTTTTTGACATGAGTACAGAAGAAGGCTGACCGCTGTCAGCCATGGTCTGCGGCTGACGCAGACAGGAGGTTAGGATGAAACTGAAAGAATTGTTTGTCAGTAAAAAGGGAGAGGAGGTTCCTCTTTGGAAAGCTGCCTTCAGTATGCTGCTTACCTGTGTGCTGGTGGTGCTGTTTTTCTGGGTTTCGCTGATCCGGATTGATTATGCGGCGGATTTTTCTTTTCTGCCGGATTTTCGCCAGAGGATCTGGAGCGGCTTCTGGATGACAGTGCTGATCAGTGTGGCAAGTATGCTGCTCAGCCTGGCGCTGGGGATTCTCAGCGCGGCAGGACGGAGCTGCCGGATTCTGGTGCTGAGGTATTTGTGCAGTCTCTATGTGACATTTATCCGGGGAACACCCCTGATCATGCAGATCTATCTGTTCTATTATATTGTGGGTACTGCGTGGGGGATCGAAAACCGCTTTGCGGCGGGAGTTCTGATTCTGTCCGTATTTGAAGGAGCGTATATTTCGGAAATTATTCGGGGAAGCCTGTTGTCCATGGATGAATCACAGCTGGAAGCGGCGCGTGCCGTTGGCTTTACAAAAAAGCAGACCCTGCGGTATGTGATCTTTCCGCAGATGGTTGCCAGGACACTGCCGGCGCTGACCGGGCAGTTCGCGTCTGTGATCAAGGATTCGTCTCTATTATCGATGATTTCCGTCATCGAGCTGACCCAGGCGATGCGGGAGATCAGCGCGGGAAACCTGAAGCTGGTGGAGAGTTATCTGTTTCTGGGCGTGCTGTACCTGGTGCTGACGCTGCCGGTGGCATTTATCAGTAAACGGCTGGAAAGGAGATTCCAATATGAAGCTTGAATTTCACGGGTTATCGAAACAGTTTGACCAGGGCAGGGTGATCCTTCAGCCGATGGATTTCTGTGATGAGGTACATACCCTAGCCATTATCGGACCATCCGGCGGAGGAAAATCCACGCTGCTGCGCATCATTGGAGGTCTGCTGCCGCCGTCTTCCGGGACGCTTTCCATTAACGGAGAGGAACTCCCCAAAGAGGAAGAAGGGCTGCAAAGATACCGAAAGAAACTGGGTTTTGTATTCCAGCAGGGCGGCTTGTTCCGCCATCTGAGCGCAAGGGAAAATATTGTTCTGCCATTGACCAAGGTCCACGGATACAGCGAGACGGAGGCAGGAAAACGTGTCGATGAACTGCTGGAACGGTTCGGATTGGGAGCCGATGGACATAAAAAGCCGGCGGCGCTCTCCGGAGGACAGCAGCAGCGGGTTGCGATCGCCAGGGCGATCGCGGCAAAGCCGGGAATCCTGCTCCTGGATGAACCAACCAGCGCCCTGGATCCGGAATACACGACGGAAGTGCTGGATATCGTCAACGAGCTGAAGGAGGAAGGGCTGGATTTCATCATCGTAACCCATGAGATGGGATTTGCCCGCCATGCCTGTGAGAAGGCGGCTTTTCTGTGCGAGGGAAAGCTGATGGAATACGGTTCCGGCAGCGAGATCTTTGATGCTCCGAAAAGTGCGCAGCTGAAAAATTTCCTCGGACGGCTGCTGGAATGGAATATGTGACGTGTGCAAGCAGACGGTGTCTATGCCGTCTGCTTTTTGCAGCTGTTCAGCCATCGGAGCGGTTACCTTTCGTTTTTCTTTTTTGTGAAAAGATTGACAAAATGTATTCTTTGTATTAATATATATAATACAAAAAGAGGTGAAAACGATGATTCTGAAACTGGATTTTCAAAGCGAAACGCCGATCTACCAGCAGATATGCAATCAGATCATTCTCTGGATCTCCACCGGAATGCTGAAGCCGGGGGAACGGCTTCCAACGGTCAGAGGGCTGGCGGAAGAGGCGGGGATCAACTCGATGACGGTCAACAAAGCTTATCAGCAGCTGAAAGCGGAAGGCTACATCGTCACGGACCGGCGCAACGGCGCCATGGTAAAGGAGGAATTCCAAAGGCCGTGTGAGCTTTCCGAGGAGGAGAAAAAGGCGCTGCTCCTGGTGATTTCAAAGGCAAGGATCGCCGGAGTCCCAAAAGAGAAATTTATACAGCTGTGCGGGGAGCTTTATGATGCGAAAGCAGAGGATTCCGCAGAAGATTTCAGGAGGTGACAGGAATGGGAGTGATGATGAATCTTATCATGCTGGGCTGTACGTATCCGATCGTGCTTATCATGTATGTTTTTATGAAGCTTGAGATCGGAAACAAAAAGAAGACGGTTCTTGGGATTGCAGTCCCGGAAGAATTCCGGAAAGATCCGCAGGTGCTGGAAATCTGCGGGCAGTTCCGCAAAAGTATGAGACTGGGACTGATCGTGATGCTGATCTTTCCGGCGGTCTTTTTCTGGATGCCCTGGTTTACGTTTTATATCACCGGATATCTGATCTGGGTGTACCTGATGATAGGTGTGGAACTGTACCCGATGGCAAAGTACGGGGAGAGGCTCAAAGAACTGAAGCGGAAACGGGGCTGGGGCCGCGCCGGAGTGCAGGAAAGCACGGTGGACTTTTCGATTGCCGTGCAGCCTGTCCACGCTGAAAAAAAAGGTTTGCTGGCAGTTTTGTGTGTGCTCAGTGTTCCGCCGATCCTCTGGGAATTGGTGCGCCAGCCGGAGCAGGATCTGAAATGGGCGTATACCCTGATCCTCGTCATGATGGCGAGTATTGTCTGGCTGCTCAGCGGGATGCTGATCTGGCTGGACCGACAGAAATCAGAAATTATCAGCAGAGACAGTGAGGTAAACCTGGAGTTTAACAGAAGAAAAAAACGGATGCGCGCCAGTGCATGGACCTGGGCGGCCGGATGGAGTGTGCTGCTGGTTTGGCTGACGGCTTTTGCGCTTCATGACCGTCTGGGAGGAATGATCGCGTATACGGTGGAGGTCGCAGTGTATACCGTTGTGGTCTGCTGGCTGATGTTCCGCTGTGAATGGGGGATCCTGCGGGTGCGAAGAGAAATGACAACCACATTGGAGAATTATGACAGCGATGAAACCCATTGGTATTTCGGCGCGCTTGTGTATTATAATCCCAACGACAGACACGCATTTGTGGAAAACAGAGTGGGAACCGGTTCTACGATGAATCTGGCATCGACAGGGGGAAAAGTAATGGCTGCCCTGACCGTGCTCCTGCTGATCGGCTGTCTGATCGGAGTGCCGATTCTGGTGGGAAGAGATGAATTTACTCCGGTGAGCCTGGTCGTTGAGGATGGGACGCTCAAATCCATCCATACCGGGACGGAATATGAGATATCTGAGCAGGATATCGCATCGGCTGTTCTTTTGGAAGAACTTCCGGATGTGTCGAGAAAGAACGGAACGGGCCTGCCGAATCTCTCCAAAGGGCGCTATAAGATCGAGGGGCACGGAAACGGGTATCTCTGTCTGAATCCACAGAATGAAGTGTTCCTGATGGTCGAAACCCGGGAGGGGCAGACGTATTTGTTCAGCGACGCCACGGACGAAGGAACCGTGGCTGCATACGAAGCACTGAACGGGAAATAGTGTTTCGAATCAGGGAGTTTTTCTGTTTTCTGGTACCGAAACAGAACATACAATCTTGACAGCCAGGAAAAAGCACGGCAAGATGAGTAAAATTCAGAAACTATCGGAAAAATGGTCGAGAGACAGGGGTAAAAAGTATGAAGTCTAGAAAAGCAGGAGGATGGGCGGCGCTGCTGGCGGCGGCTGCGCTCTGGGGGTGTTCCGGCGAAGGGTCGCTGACGGAGGCAGCCAGAGAGCAGATGGAGAGCGCCGGGCAGCAGCTGCAGGAAGCAGGAGAACAGATCCAGGACCAGATAGAGCCGGAATATCAGCAGGAGGCGGTTGCTCAGGAAGATCTGGAGCAGAGGTATTATTACAGCCTTCTGGACGAGGAATCCCGTCAGATTTACCGGGAACTGGTGCAGGGGATGAGAGACGGTGAGGAAACGATCGTCACTCACGGCAGCGATCCGGAGAAGGTCAATGAAATCTGTTCCTGGGTCTACATGGATTATCCTGAATTTTTCTGGTTCAGCGGAACGGTGGAAACTACCGGATATACGGGGCTGTCTGCCAGATGTGAGGTACGCCCGGAATATACCTGCACACCGGAGGAGCGGGCCGCCAGACAGCAGCAGATCGACGCGTCGGCAGGACAGTGTCTGGCGGGCATTCCGGCGGATGGCAGCACCTATGAAAAAATCCGGTATCTCTACACCTGGCTGGTGGAGCAGACCGAGTATGCGGCGGACGCTCCGGAAAACCAGAATATTTACAGCGTGTTCGGCAACCATCGGTCCGTGTGCGCCGGTTATTCCCGTGCCTTTCAGTATCTGGCAAATCAGTCGGGGATCTTTAATATCTATGTGACCGGAACGGTGAACCAGGGAGAGAGCCATGCGTGGAACATCGTGGAGTGTGACGGTTCCTACTATAACGTGGATGTGACTTTTGGGGATCCGGTCTTTTTGCAGAGTGAATCACAGGAAACAGGAACCGGCGGCGGCCAGAACCGCACGTTCTACGACTACCTGTGTGTCTCTGACACGGAATTCAGGAGAAACCATACCCCGGATGCCGGTTTGACCCTTCCGGTATGTGAGTCGGAAGCGCTGGAATACTACCGGATGAACGGCAGGTATTTTGAGCAGGCATTCGAAAGTGAGATGCTTGCGCTGATGCAGCAGGATATCCAGCGGCAGGACGGCTGGTCTGATTTCAAATATGCCAATGAGACGGCTTATCAGGAGGCATTGGGATTTCTTCCGCAGGTCATGGAAGAAGCGGCATATTATCTGTGCAGCTATTATGGTCTGCCGCAGACCGTGTATCAGTACAGCCAGGATCCGCAGAGCCTGAGGATCAGTGTGTATTGGGATTATTCGTAACGCAGGATTATTTGTAAAAGAATTGCATTTTTTCCCAGATTTCGCTATACTTATGGTTGAAAATTTTGACCATATGGGGGAAAACAGATGTTAACCGTAATGAAATTTGGCGGCAGTTCCGTAGCGGATCTTGAAAAGATCCGCAATGTGGCGAAACGCTGCATCGAAAAGAAAAATCAGGGCAGTCAGGTCGTCGTCGTTCTCTCGGCAATGGGAAAAACGACCGATGGGCTGATTCAGATGGCGAAAGAGATCACGCCCAATCCTTCCCGCAGGGAGATGGATATGCTTCTGTCCACCGGCGAGCAGGTATCCGTATCACTGATGACTATGACACTGCTCTCCATGGGAGTTTCTGCAGTGTCCCTGAATGCATGGCAGGTTCCGATGCATACGACTTCCGATTATCAGAATGCAAAGCTGAAACGGATCCGTACCGAAAGAATCCGCAAGGAGCTGGAAGACAACAAGATCGTAGTGATCACAGGCTTCCAGGGCATCAACAAATATGAGGATGTGACGACGCTGGGCCGCGGAGGTTCAGATACCACAGCGGTTGCGCTGGCGGCGGAACTGCATGCGGATGTCTGCGAAATCTATACGGATGTGGACGGCGTTTATACGGCAGATCCGCGGATTGTGCCCAAGGCAAGGAAGATGGAGGAAGTGACCTACGATGAGATGCTGGAGCTTGCGTCCCTTGGCGCAAAGGTACTGCACAGCCGTTGTGTGGAGATTGCGAAGAAATACGGCGTTGAGCTGCTGGTATGCTCAAGTATGAATGAAAATCCGGGAACACTTGTAAGGGAGAATCAGAAGATGGAAAAAATGTTAATCAGCGGTGTGGCAGCCGATAAAAATGTAGCCAGAGTAAGAGTCGCAGGACTTGTCAACGATGCGGACAGCACATTTCGTCTGCTGAACGTGCTGGATCAGCACAATATCAATATTGACGTCATGATCCAGACCATCGGCAAAGACGGCACAAAGGCGATCACATTTACCGTTGCGCGTACAGATCTGGCCCGGGTGCTGGACATCCTGAAAGAAAACATGGAAACGCTTGGAATTGCGAAACTGACTTATGATGAAAAGGTAGCAAAGGTATCCGTTGTAGGAGCAGGAATCCGCTCTCATTCCGGAGTTGCCGCAAAGATGTTCGGTGCATTGGCAAATGTCGGAATCAATACGGAGATGGTGACAACTTCTGAAATCCGCATTACTGCTCTGGTACCTGAGGAGCAGGCGGATATTGCAATGCGCGCGATCCACGAAACATTTATCGAATAAACGAACCGTTACAAAAACCCGGAATGGAAAAAGGACACCTGGAAAAGCACGATTTTTTCTTTTATGACATATGATAAAGATAAATCCCCTTTTTGAGGTGCACATCCATGGAACCATTCCAGAAGCCTCTTACCGCAGCAGAAGAGAAAGCATACCTGGAGGCGTATCAAAAGGGCGATGAAACGGCAAAAGATATTCTGATCGAGAGGAATCTGCGGCTGGTGGCGCACGTGGTAAAAAAATACCAGGGGATCCATGAGGATCTGGATGATCTTCTGTCTATCGGAACCATCGGGTTGATCAAGGCGGTGACGACCTTCGACCAGGAAAAAGGAAACCGGCTGGCTTCCTATGCTGCCAGATGTATCCACAATGAACTGCTGATGTATCTGCGGGCAAAGAAAAAAACTTCCCGCGAGATTTCCCTCTATGAACCGATCGGAACGGATAAAGAGGGAAATGAGATCCATCTGCTGGATATCATAGAAAGCGGCGGTGAGGATACCGCTGATTCTTATGCAAAAAAGGAAGACTGTCAGAGACTGTATCAGTATTTTCATTCCGTGCTCAGCGAGAAGGAGAAACAAGTACTGATTCTGCGGTATGGTCTGTTTGGAGAGGAAGCGGGCACTCAGAAGAGCATTGCCGCCCGTCTGGGAATCAGCCGGTCCTATGTATCCAGGATCGAAAAGAACGCAGTGGAAAAACTCAGAGGATGTTTCCGGTGACTGTTCGGACTGTCTTTCTTCTATAAATATGGTACAGTCATGCATGGGGTATGCTGGCTTCCATGAAAATTGCTTCGTGATGAGGCGGAAGCCGGAAAGCAATATGGCTTCCTGCGGTCTGCGCTTTTCCTGCGCAGACGGTAGGAGGCTTATGTAAAGGAAACATGAAATTCTTTCAATTTCTATGTAAAATGATTCTAAAAGTTTCCCAAAAGATTTGTAAAATTAATTTCAAACAGTGAAAAGCGGCGCGATCTTTATTGACAAAGTTCGATTAAGAAAGTTATACTGATAAAAACGCAGCAGTTCAGCCGGCTGAGCGGTTGCATAAAAATATCAATCTGTCCTGACAGAACAGTTCTGTTCTGTATTTCCATTTTTTAAAGTCAAAACACTTATAGAGAACAAAGGAGGAATGGCATGTTTTGCCGTGTATGGTCCATGGTGATCCATGGGGTGGAGGCAGTCCCTGTCCGTGTGGAGGCGGACGTCAGTGACGGGATGCCGATGTTTACCATCGTTGGTTATGTGAGCGCACAGGTGCGGGAGGCGCAGGACCGGGTGCGGACGGCGCTGCGGAATCTCGGAATCATTCTGCCGCCGAAAAGAATTGTGATCAACCTCGCGCCGGCAAATATCCGAAAAGACGGGCCGAGGTTTGACCTTCCGATCGCTGCGGCAGTTTTGCTGGCGATCGGAAGGATTCCTCCACGGAGTCTTGAAAACACGATGCTGATTGGAGAGCTTGGACTGAACGGGGATGTTCAGGCTGTAGCAGGCGTACTTTCCTCGGTGATGGAGGCACGGAAGATCGGTATCAGAAGCTGTATTCTTCCAACGGCAAATCTGCCGGAGGGAAAGCAGGCGGAATTGGAAGAGACGTGGGGAATTTCCAGCCTGAAGGAATTGCTGGCTTACTGCTGCGGAGAACGACCGAAAGAAGCGCAGCAGCAGGGATTTTGCAGAACGGCAGGAACTGAGGAAGAGGAGAAGAACGCGGCAGGACCGGAGCGGGAAGATTTTTCCGAATATGGGGATTTTGACGAGATCCTTGGACAGGAGGGAGTAAAGCGGGCTGCGTTGATCGCTGCCAGCGGATTTCATAACCTGCTCCTGTTTGGCCCGCCGGGAAGCGGAAAATCCATGGCTGCCCGGCGGATTCCGACCATTCTTCCGCCGATGACCAGAGGGGAACAGCTGGAAGTGACGCGGCTGTACAGTATCGCGGGACTGCTGCCGACCGGGCAGCCGCTGATACGGAACCGGCCGTTCCGTGCGCCCCATCACAGCATTACTGCACAGGCGTTGGTGGGCGGCGGACGATATCCGTCTCCCGGGGAGATTACGCTGGCACACAGAGGTGTACTGTTTCTGGATGAACTTCCGGAGATGGCCCGGAGGGTGCTGGAACTTCTGCGCCAGCCGCTGGAAGAGCATCAGATCCTGATTTCCCGGCAGGAGGGGACGTATCTGTTTCCTTCGTCTTTTGTCCTGGTGGCGGCGATGAACCCTTGTCCCTGCGGATACTATCCTGACCGTGAACGCTGTCACTGTTCCGAAACGGATATTGCCAGGTACCTAGGAAAACTCAGCCAGGCATTTCTCGACCGGATGGATCTGTGCGCGGAAGTCCCGGCAGTCAGCTATGAGACGCTGGCGCCGGAGGATGGAAAAGGGAAGGCAGAAAGGATCAGTTCTGCCCATATGCGGAAGATCGTTGCAAGGGCAAGGGAGGTGCAGCTGGATAGATATCGGGAAAACGGACAACAGTTTAACAGTGAGCTGAAGCCGGGACAGATCGGAAGATTCTGCCCCCTGACGCCGGAAGCCTCCCGGATGCTGGAACAGGCGTATACAGCGCTGAGGCTGAGTGCGCGGGGCTATCACAGGGTCCTGAAAGTTGCCCGCACGATTGCGGATATGGAGCTGTGTGAAACGATCAATACCACCCATGTGGGTGAGGCTCTGTGCTGCCGGAGCCTGGATAAAAAAATATGGAGGGTATAAATGAATGGAACAGGTTGTATATTATCACAAAAGGGACAAGGCATATCCGGAGAGAATGCGGCCATATCCGGATATGCCCGCGGGCATTTATACAAAAGGCAGGCTTCCTTTTGAGGGAGTGCCTTCGGCAGCCATTGTGGGCGCCCGCGCCTGCAGCGTTTACGGCAGGGTACAGGCAAAACGATATGCCCGGGAGCTGGCGGCGGCAGGGGTACAGATCATCAGCGGGCTTGCCACCGGGGTTGACGCGGCGGCACATGAAGGAGCGCTGGAAGGCGGAGGCGTCACCTTTGCGGTACTTGGCTGCGGGGTGGATATCTGTTACCCGAAAGAGAATTACCCTCTGATGCGGCGGATGCTGGAACATGGCGGAGGGATACTCTCTGAATTTGAGCCGGGGGAGGAGCCGGCGGCATGGCATTTTCCCCAGAGAAACCGGATCATCAGCGCGCTGGCAGATCTGGTACTGGTGGTGGAGGCGCGGAAACGGAGCGGTTCGCTGATTACAGCGGATTACGCGCTGGAACAGGGGAAAAGTGTTTACGCTCTTCCGGGGAGAGTGAACGATCCCCTCAGCGAGGGATGCAACCGGCTGATCGCCCAGGGAGCGGGGATTGCCGTGGAACCGTCGGCGCTGCTGGAAGAGCTGGGAATTTCCGCGAACCACAGAGTTTTGGAAAACGGAAAACGAAAACTGGCGAAGGAAGAACAGAAGATGATCGGTGAGATGAAAAAGGGCAGCCACACACTGGAAGAGCTTCATCAGGCGACAGGATACCCTATTCCGGAGCTTTCGTCGCTGCTTGTGCGGATGCAGCTGGACGGCCTGATTGTCGAGGAAGGAAAAAATATCTATTTTTACAGAGAATAACGTGTCCTGTTTTGTCGAAAATGCGGTAAAAATGTGGACGGACGCGGGGAAAAAGAAAAAATTAAAAGAGAAAGGTCTTGCCAGAAAAAACTTTTTGGTGTATATTAACCCTCAGTATACTTGAGAAAGCAATTTTCAAAGATGCTCCAGAGCGTGCATAAAGAATGTGGGAATGAATATTCATACACGCTTTCTGTATACAGAGTGTAGCGAAAATCGGAGAATTCAGGAGGCAATAAGGTGGCGAAATATCTTGTAATCGTGGAATCACCGGCAAAAGTGAAGACTGTCAAGAAATTTCTGGGCTCAAATTATGAAGTGGCGGCGTCTATGGGACATGTCCGTGATCTTCCAAAGAGCCGTCTTGGCATCGACGTGGAACACGATTTTGAACCAAAATATATTACGATCCGCGGAAAAGGCGATCTTCTGGCGTCGTTGAGAAAATCAGCAAAGAAAGCGGAAAAAGTATATCTGGCAACGGACCCGGATCGTGAGGGGGAAGCGATTTCCTGGCATTTGTCCAAGGCTCTGAACCTGGATGAGAAGAAAATGCGCAGGATCACATTTAATGAAATTACAAAAAGTGCGATCAAGGCTTCCATCAAGGAAGCAAGGGATATCGATATGAATCTGGTGGACGAACAGCAGGCGCGCCGGTGTCTGGACCGCATGGTAGGTTATGAGATCAGCCCGGTTCTCTGGAAGAAAATCAAGAGAGGGCTGAGCGCAGGACGGGTACAGTCTGTGGCACTGCGGATCATAGCGGACCGGGAAGAGGAGATCAATGCGTTTATCCCGACGGAATACTGGACGCTGGATGCGCATTTCGCGATCCCGAAGGAGAAAAAACCTCTGGTGGCAAAGTTCTATGGAAAAGAAGGCAAAAAATTCTCTATTTCCTCCGAGGACGAGCTCAATCAGATCCTGAAAGAGCTGGAGGGAGCCGAGTTTGCTGTTTCTGAGGTAAAAAAAGGAGAACGGAGTAAGAAAGCCCCGCTTCCGTTTACCACCAGTACGCTGCAGCAGGAGGCTTCCAAGGTGCTGAATTTTTCCACCCAGAAGACTATGCGCCTGGCGCAGCAGCTTTATGAAGGAATCGATATCAAAGGAAACGGAACTGTCGGTCTGATCTCCTATCTGCGTACGGATTCCACCCGTATCTCCGACGAGGCGGACGCTGCGGCGAGAAGCTATATCGGCGAACAGTACGGGCAGGAATACGCCGCTGTGGGAGAGACCGGAAATAAAAATAAAATGGCGCAGGATGCCCATGAGGCGATCCGTCCCACGGATGTGACCCGCACGCCGGTTCTGGTCAAGGAATCTCTGTCCAGAGATCAGTTCCGCCTGTATCAGCTGATCTGGAGACGGTTTGTGGCAAGCCGTATGAAACCGGCAGTCTATGAGACCACATCGGCGAAGATCACCGGAAACGGTTATCTGTTTACCGCCGCGTCCTCCCGGATCAAATTCGACGGATTCATGTCCGTCTATACGCAGGAAGAGGATGAAAAGAAGGAAAACAATACCGTTGTGCGCGGACTGGACACAGATACGCCGCTGAAGCTGGAAGAGTATGACAAACAGCAGCATTTTACACAGCCGCCCGCCCATTATACGGAGGCTTCTCTGGTCAAGACCATGGAAGAACTGGGAATCGGCCGTCCGAGTACTTATGCGCCGACAATCACGACGATCATCAACCGCCGTTATGTGGCGAAAGAAAACAAGAACCTGTATATGACCGAACTGGGCGAAGTGGTCAATAATATGATGAAGCAGGCGTTCCCGAGCATTGTGGATGTGAATTTCACTGCCAATATGGAAGCGCTGCTGGATAAGATCGGAGACGGCACTATCCGCTGGAAAACGGTTGTCGAGAACTTCTGGCCGGATCTGGAAGAGGCAGTCAAGCAGGCGGAAAAAGAGCTGGCGGAGGTTAAGGTGGAGGATGAAGTGACCGACGTAGTCTGTGAGGCCTGCGGACGCAATATGGTGGTCAAATACGGTCCCCACGGAAAATTCCTGGCATGTCCGGGATTCCCGGAGTGTAAAAATACCAAACCGTATCTGGAAAAGATCGGTGTTCCGTGTCCGAAATGTGGAAAAGAAGTGATTCTGAAAAAGACCAAAAAGGGCAGGAAATATTACGGATGTGAAGACAATCCTAACTGTGACTTCATGTCCTGGCAGAGACCGTCGGCAAAGAAATGTCCGGTCTGCGGCGGATATATGCTGGAAAAAGGAAATAAGCTGGTCTGCGCGGATGAACACTGCGGTTATGTTGAGGTGCGAAAAAAAGAGGAAGAGTAAGTTTTTGCTGTAGTTTGTTTGTCGACACGCCTGTGGACTTCATTTTTTTCAAAATACTCCCATTTGTCTGAAAAATACGTTGATTTTCGAACAATTCCATGCTAAAATGAGATTAACATAGAAAGAATGGGAATAATAAGAAAGGAGAAGAGAATGGGCGTACAATTACTCGATAAAACCAGAAAGATTAATAAGTTACTTCATAATAATCATTCCACGAAGGTGGTATTCAATGATATCTGTGAAGTAATGATGGAAACGCTGGATTCCAATATTCTGGTAATCAGCAAAAAGGGCAAGGTGCTGGGCATCAGTCTGTGTCCGGGAGTAGAAGAGATTACAGAACTGATTGAGGATAAGGTAGGAGGTTATGTAGATAATCTGCTGAATGACCGTCTTCTGAGCGTCTTGTCCACCAAGGAAAATGTCAACCTGGAGACTCTTGGATTTGAACTTCCGGGAGTTTCAAAATACAATGCCATCATCTGTCCGATCGACATCGCCGGTGAGCGTCTCGGTACTGTATTTATGTACCGCGGCGAGCCTGCGTACGATATTGATGACATCATCGTCAGTGAATATGGAACCACTGTGGTAGGACTGGAAATGATGCGGTCCGTCAACGAAGAGAATGTAGAGGAAAACAGAAAAGTTCAGGTTGTAAAATCGGCTTTCAATACGCTCTCCTTCTCAGAGCTTGAAGCGATCACACATATTTTCGAGGAGCTGGACGGTGATGAGGGCATTCTGGTTGCCAGCAAGATTGCGGACCGTGTGGGAATTACCCGATCCGTCATTGTCAACGCGCTGCGCAAGTTTGAGAGCGCAGGCGTGATCGAATCCCGTTCCAGCGGAATGAAGGGTACTTACATCAAAGTGCTGAACGACTATATTTTTGATGAACTGGATGAGATCAAGGCGAGAAAGAACCTGAAAAACAAAGGAGAAGCTCAGAATTCCGGGGATACGGAGTGAGGAGACTTCTGAAAAACGAAAAGCATTCGGCAAAGGAAGCTGCCGTAAAATGAAGTGAAACACAGGATATGGAAACGGACATGTTGTCCGGAAGGATATCCGGGAGCGGAGCACATTTTACGGCAGCTATTTTGTTTCATAGGAAACTGCTTTCCTATGAAACAAAATATGCTCCGCAGGGATCGCACTGCGGCAGAGAGGAAGATGTCGCTTGCGCGCCCCGCCGCAGGCGGAGAATCCTGCAAGCAGGATTCTTTCTTTTGTGAAACCATGGAAAAAGAATTATAAACAGATTATTAAATCTCAAAAAAAGGGAAAAATGAGAAAACGGGAGAAAACAAAAGGAAACAAAAGAAATAAAGATGATAAACGAGATATCACAAAAAAAAATAAAGTTGCGAAATGAAGCCAGAAACACTATAGTAAGAACCATCAAGTAGCACTCGACTGAAACGAGTGCTAATAATGCAGAAAGCAAAGCTTAAAGGAGGCCATATAGAATGAGATTAGTACCATTGGGAGACAGAGTTGTATTAAAAGAGCTGAAAGCAGAAGAGACAACAAAATCCGGAATCGTTCTTCCGGGCCAGGCACAGGAGAAACCGCAGCAGGCAGAGGTTGTTGCCGTAGGACCGGGAACCGTAGAGGACGGAAAAGAAGTAAAGATGGAAGTTTCCGTTGGTGATCAGGTTATCTATTCCAAATATTCAGGAACAGACGTAAAGCTGGACGACGAAGAGTATATCATCGTAAAACAGAGTGACATTCTGGCAATCGTAAAATAAAGAAAAATATTCAGGAGGCAGATCAAAATGGCAAAAGAAATCAAATACGGAGCAGAAGCAAGAGCAGCACTGGAAAGAGGTGTGAACCAGCTGGCAGATACCGTTCGCGTAACCCTCGGACCGAAAGGAAGAAACGTAGTTCTTGACAAACAGTATGGAGCTCCGCTGATCACAAACGACGGTGTTACCATCGCAAAAGAGATTGAGCTGGCAGACGGCTTCGAAAACATGGGCGCACAGCTGATCAAGGAAGTGGCTTCCAAGACCAACGACGTAGCAGGTGACGGTACCACAACCGCAACCGTACTGGCACAGGCAATGGTACATGAAGGAATGAAGAACCTGGCAGCGGGCGCAAACCCGATCGTTCTGCGTAAGGGAATGAAGAAAGCAACCGATAAAGCAGTAGAGGTCCTGGCTTCCATGAGCCAGCCGGTAAACGGAAAAGAGCAGATCGCAAGAGTTGCAGCTGTATCCTCCGGTGACGAGCAGGTTGGACAGATGGTAGCAGACGCAATGGAGAAAGTTTCCAACGACGGTGTAATCACCATTGAAGAATCCAAGACCATGCAGACTGAGCTGGAACTGGTAGAAGGTATGCAGTTTGACCGCGGATACATTTCCGCTTACATGTGCACAGATATGGAGAAGATGGAGGCAACTCTGGATGATCCTTATATCCTGATCACCGATAAGAAACTGTCCAACATTCAGGAAATCCTTCCGCTGCTGGAGCAGATCGTACAGACAGGCGCACGTCTTCTGATCATCGCAGAGGATGTTGAGGGCGAGGCTCTTCAGACACTGGTTCTGAATAAACTGCGCGGAACCTTCAACGTAGTTGCTGTCAAAGCTCCGGGATACGGTGACAGAAGAAAAGCAATGCTGGAAGACATCGCAGTTCTGACAGGCGGACAGGTGATCTCCGAGGAGGTTGGCCTGGAGCTGAAGAACGCTACGATGGATATGCTGGGACGTGCAAAATCCGTAAAAGTTCAGAAAGAGAACACGATTATCGTAGACGGATGCGGTGACAAAGAGGCAATCAAAGGCAGAATCGCTCAGATCCGTTCTCAGATCGAAGAGACCACTTCTGAGTTTGATAAAGAAAAATTACAGGAAAGACTTGCGAAAATGGCAGGCGGCGTAGCTGTGATCCGTGTAGGTGCCGCTACAGAGACAGAGATGAAAGAAGCAAAACTTCGTATGGAGGACGCGCTGAACGCTACAAGAGCGGCAGTGGAAGAAGGTATTATCGCAGGCGGCGGTTCCGCATATATCCATGCAACCAAGGAACTGGAAGCTCTGGTAGATTCTCTGGACGGAGATGAAAAGACAGGTGCGAGAATCGTTAAAACAGCTCTGGAAGCTCCGCTGTTCCACATTGCAGCAAACGCAGGTCTGGAAGGTTCTGTTATTATCAACAAAGTAAAAGAATCCAAAGTTGGTGTTGGATTTGACGCATACAAAGAAGAGTATGTGGATATGATTCAGGCTGGAATCCTGGATCCGGTAAAAGTAACAAGAAGCGCTCTGCAGAACGCGACAAGCGTTGCAGCTACTCTGCTTACTACCGAGTCCGTAGTTTCCAACATCAAAGAGCCGGCACCGGCAGCACCGGCAGGCGGAGATATGGGAATGATGTAATTCCGTTACAGTGAAAGGAAAGGGCTATCGCAGGTAGACGATAGCCCTTTTTTGTGATATAATTGTGAGCACGACCGGGGGGATTACCAGCGAAGGAGAAGAACACAAGATGGCAAAGCGGTATGAGTCAGACAGAACAAGAAAAGAAAAAATGGAGCTGGAGCGCCAGAAGCTGTCGGAGATGAAAGTAAGGGGAAAGCTGGAATACATCTGGACTTACTATAAGCCCGTCATTTTCGGAATTATCGGTGTGATCGCTCTGATCTTTATTATCAGGAATCAGATTGAAAACGCAAAGTATTATGATATTCTGAGCATCGGAGTGGCGAATTCCACTAACGTGGAATCCTTGGATCCGCTGGAAGAGGAGCTTCAGCAGCAGTTCGGAGATTCCGAGGATCAATACCAGCGTGTCGGGATTGATACGAGCTATTCCTTTGGATTCGATATGAGCAACGCGGATTATAATACCGTGATGAAATTCGTAGCGATCGTCGCGGCTCAGGATATGGATATCCTGATCTGCAACCAAGAGGTCTATGAACATTATGATGATCAGGAGTATTTTATGGATCTGACAGAACTTCTTTCCGAAGAGGAATGTCAGAAATACAGTCTTTCCGAAGGGGATACCGCGATTGAGATTACCAATCTTCCACGGTATCAGGAAATGAATCTCACCTCTTATGAACCGGTATATCTGGCAGTCCTGGTGAATGCACAGAATCTGGATACAGCAAAAGCTTTTATTAATTACCTTGAGGAGGATAACTGAAAATGAGCGATTTGTACACAGAAGTTATGGTGGCGAAAAAGCCAACGGTGAAAGATCAGCTGATCAAATTTGTACTGATCCTGTTTACGGTGCTGTTTGCGCTGGCAGGTCTTGTTCTGATGCCGATTTTGTTGGTTGCGGCTGTGATTCTTGGCGTAGTGGACTATGTTTTTATTCCGCGCCTGAGTGTAGAGTTTGAGTATCTGTATGTGAATGGTGAACTTGATGTAGACCGTATCTTCTCCAAATCGAGGAGAAAACGCGCAGCCAGCTACGATCTTCCTTCCATGGAGATCATGGCACCCTGGAATTCCCATCGGCTGGATTCCTACAAAAATAACAGGGGATTGAAAAAAGTTGACTATTCTTCCGGCATCGAAGGAGAGGGACATAAGCCATATGGATTTGTGATCTCAAACAAAAACCAGCTGGAGTTGGTTATTTTTGAGCCGAACGAGGTTATGCTGAAGGATATCCGCAGCAAGATGCCGAGAAAGGTATTTTATGATTGACAGGGTTTTTCAGTTTTGATAAACTTATAGGAAACTGTTAATGACAAATGAAGAAAGGGAGAAAAGAAAATGGGCACAATTATTGGTGATGGCATTACTTTTGACGATGTGCTGCTGGTTCCGC
>ERZ1643247.328-NODE-328-length-58908-cov-9.299475_pt1 | contig 58908 bp, 45 predicted proteins | sample MGYA00579264_ERZ1643247 | MGnify/ENA primary metagenome ERZ1643247 (study PRJEB29033, sample SAMEA4952262) | chicken gut metagenome | biome: Broiler Chicken; feature: Gastrointestinal Tract; material: Caecum | place: Ireland | collected 2018 | study: Broiler... | reverse complement strand
TTGGTTTCCCGGATGATATAATGAGGGCGTTTCTTTACTTCCATATATGTTTTGGACAGATACTGTCCCATAATTCCCATACAGAACAGCTGAATGCCTCCGATAAACATGATAATGCATGCCAGAGACGGCCATCCATCCACCGGATCGCCGAACATCAGCTTCCGCACACAAATAAAGATGATCATAAAAAACGCAATCAGAGTAAAAAGAATACCTGACCAGGATGCGATGGTCAATGGTGTCTGCGAAAAGTTTACGATGCCGTCGATGCTGTATTTCAGGAGTTTCCAGAAGTTCCATTTGGTCTCTCCGGCAACCCGCTCCGTATTTTCATAAGGAAGCCATTTTGTCTTGAATCCGATCCATCCAAAAATCCCTTTGGAAAAGCGGTTATATTCGCTCATCTCCACGATCGCGTCCACCATATCCCTGCACATCAGGCGGAAATCTCGTGCACCATCCACAATATCCGCGTCAGAAATCTTATTGATGATCTTATAAAACATCCTGGCAAAAAAAGAACGGATCGGAGGCTCTCCTGTCCGCGAAACCCTTCTTGTAGCCACACTGTCATATTCTCCGCTTTCCAGCACCTCTACCATCTCCGGGAGAAGCGTCGGCGGATCCTGCATATCCGCATCCATCACCGCCACATAATCGCCTGTGGCATTGCAGAAACCGGCGTACATCGCCGCTTCCTTTCCGAAATTTCTGGAAAACGAATAATAAAATACTCTTTTATCCTCCGCTGAGATCTCCTTAAGCACTTCCAGGGTACGGTCTTTGGAACCATCGTCTACAAACAGGAACTCAAACTCGAATTCCGGCATGTCGGCACTTACCTTAGCAACCTCTTTATAAAAAATCGGCAGTGCTTCCTCCTCATTATAACAGGGGACAATTAACGATATCTTCCGCATAATGTGAAAAATCCTTTCTTTTGCATACACTTTTTTCCAAACACGTTTGCATATTTATTTTGTTAATACTAAGCTGATGAATATCTCAGATAACTTTCCATCAGCTATCCGGTGATATGAAAATCACTTTTTATATCTACTTTTGTGCGCACCGAATTATGATTTCCGTTGGGAAATCAGCAAAGACTACTACGCACAGTAGATACGGCAAAGTCATGACTAATATCCCAACAGAAAGAGATAAATCATCAAACACAAAATAGGCGATTTCCGAGTACCGGAACTTTGGACAGTTCAATAACAAGATCAGATTTAAATTTGGCGATAAAACTTCTCCTTTGTCTGGAGATAGTAAGAAATCCACTTTCGTATTGACTTTAGTATATCAGATTCATTAAAAGCAGTCCGAAAAAGTATCTTAATTTTTGAGACCATTATATTCTGCCGAATACACATAATAATAAACACCATTGGCAAACGTTCCCTCAAAGTTTTTCGATACAGAATACCCGGCATTTTCAAATAAATAATACCCTTCTTGTTCCAACGGTGTCACCCAATACAAGCAGATATTTTCATGATTTTCCTCTATTATATTTGTTAATTCTTCCACATAAGCGTGCTGATTTTCCGGATAGTAATATTCCAGTAGCGACCAGTTCAGATGAAGATTATTTGTGTATATCTTTGTGTTTTTTTCTGGTTGTACCTGTTCCAAAAAAACAGATGTATTCTTATTCAAGTCTTTTTCTGATTGATATGTATTAAAAAATATAGGCACATTATTCCAAAGGATCAGGCTAATCAGAAGCATTGTCCATATACGACTGAAATGCAGTTTTTTCATACAGACTCCCAATATCAGATAAGCCATCGGCGTAACTGTATATAAATACCTTACTACGAAAAGCGGTCTGAAAATATAGGATAGAAGCAATCCCGTCAATAACATACCAACTACGGATACCGTACCCGCCAAAATCCAAATCATTTCGTTTGATATCTTGAAATGATTGCCTGTTTCAAATCGGATATTCAATTTATAATTTATACCTTTTCCGTTAGAAAAAAGGTCAATTATATTTAATTGATAAAATATGTACATCATAAGGATGAATAATACAATCCAACAAAGCCACCGATAATCAAAAACTGCCAACATGCCATCCATAAATGTAGGAATGCTTTCCACCCACCAATCTTCCGATGTCCGTTCAAATGCAGAGAGCAGTATCCCTAGCCACGGCATATAGCCTATCACGGTAAACACCGATATCAGCAGAGTCTGTTTCACGAACTTTTTTTTCAGCAACATTATTCCCCATAAAACTACGTAAAAAAAGGCGACAGCAATCAATGCATAATAATGAGTATAAGCTGCTGCCAATGAGGTCAGTGCAAAAATCACCCAATGTATATTTGTTGCTAAATCAAGAATTTTGTACAATTCATAAAATGCTACCAGTACAAAAAAAGCAGCCAGAGAATACATCCTAGCTTCTACATTATAAGTAATCGCCTGATTCATCAGAGAACTCATAACGACCAGTACAGTCGCCGGAATAGTGCCAAACTGTTTTCTAATTTTTGTACAGGCGAATATTAAAAGTAAACCATATGGAATAAACGCTGAAAGATGGTATATTAAGCCATTATTTCCCCCTAAATGATACAAAAACTGGGTCCATAAATAATAAAGCGGAGGATGCACATCTGTTGCTGTTGCTTGAATCATTTCTCCGATTCCCATTTTGGCAAGCCGGATTGTAAAGCCTTCATCTCCCCAAAACGCATTATCAAAAATGCGTGGAATGTTCATGCAAAATAATATTATGGCAGTCAAATATAGCAGAACTTGAATCCATTTTTTCCAGTTAATAGATATTGGATTTATTTTTATCCGCACGCAGACAAAATGTTCCACACACGGTATCAGTACTGAGAACAGAACTGCCAGGAATAAATAATGGAAGGCAAAATCCATATAATGATTTAGCGCATCAATAAAACCTGCAGAATGCTCAAAAACAATACTGGCAACAGCTATCACAAGAGCATTCACGAACAAAACAGCTAGCAGATATTCTACAATATCTTTAATGCTAATTCCAGAATTTTCCCCCCCCTTGAATTTTCAATTTTCTTCTGATTACAATCAACAATAAAGGCGGAAACAACATACACAATAATGTAGCCATAATACATCTCCTTCAAATAAATTGCAATATGAATATTCCGGATGGTATTACACCAATAGTTCGACAACAGGAAACTACTTTTGATTCAAGATAATTCTGCTCTGAAAAGGATACTTGTATTTATACTAATCAGATAGCTTTGACACCACTTATGCGTCGGCAAGGGGCAAGGCAAATGACATCAATACAAAGCACGATCACTCAATTAGAATTAAACCGGTTACCAACAACCGGAATTTCATTTTCCATATTACTGGAATTGCAGTTTCCGCAAACAAGAATATTCAGCAATATATTCTTAATTTTAAAATTTCAATTTTCACGTCATCTTTATTCTGCTTCTCATCCTCCTCACCGGAACTATCAAAACAGAGGAAACAAAAAATGTTCCGTGTTTATTGTTACGGTACATTATAAGGACTTCCGCAAAAATATAGGGTATTTTAAATTTGTTTTTTGTTAGAGTTGTTCAGATTCAAAGTGTACACACATAACAGAACTCTTTGATTTGTTGTGCCATCTCTTTAATCTGCGTAATTGATTGTTTTTCTACAATAATTTTATTCATTTTTTCTAAATCATCTAACCTAAGATTCGCTAATACTTCACACAATTTTTCCGGATTAATATTATCAATTACTATTCCAGCCCCATCCACCATAACATCTTTTGCTCCAACAGTGCCACTTATTATAATCGGCACACCATAACTCAAGGCTTCTATTACAGTAAATCCAAATGTTTCGTACCAGATACTTGGAACGATCAAAATATCCGTTTCATCAAATATTTTCTTTAAATCCGCATATGTATACCGATCATGTATATTTACATATGGCAGTCTTTGTGACGGTGTAAAATGAATATCCAAGCAAAAATTTTTCTGCTTCTTCCATAACTCGTTAAGGGCACTTTCCAGGACAAAAAAACCTTTAGCACTTCCATTAGGTCCCAAATATCGAATACGTAATTTATCTCTGGAAAATTTTTTTATCAACTTATTGTCTTTAACATCAGAATGTGTGATATTTATTATACAATTATTAGGAAGATCAAAAAAAGATTCATAAACCCATTTCGTTAAACTGCTATTATAATGAATAATATCCATTAATTTCAAAAGCGAGTAATAGTAATTTCGTAATTTTTTATAATCTGCCGCTGTGCCAGATGCGTTAAAAAAATCATCTCCTGCCGCTTCACCCAGATATTTATCTCTATGATGTTTTCTGATTCTTTTTACAATAAATGAATCTTTCAGTTTGCGATATATTGGCGATTGCAGAACTTCAATTTTTTTTAAGCTTAATGCCGTAGTGTTACAAACACCACATTTTTCACACATTTGTACACTGTCACAAACTGTACCATGGCGAAACATTGTAACCTTTGGACAAATCGGAAAAAAGTCATGTGCAGTAAAAACCAAGCGTATATTTCTTGCTTTTGCCGCCTCTAAAAAGCTTCTATGAAGCCCCATTAAAGTATGTACATGAATCACCTCTGGAGTAAAACTCTCAAATAGTTTTTCATACGGTTTTCTTCCACTATCTTTTGTAAATGCTGCAATATCAATGATTCCCTCATCAAATGAAATCGGCAATGGATTGATCACTTCATAACTCAAAACGGTTTGATTTTTTATTTTTACATTTTTATGCTTTTTAACTACAGTTGCCTTATTAACAAGCTTCATCTGACCTGGCCACAGCATCGCAACACTATTTCCTTCTTTTATTTGCTGCTCCATTAAATCCACACAAAATTTTGTTAGACCACCACTTCGATATGGAGGAAATCCAAGTGCATAATGTAATATTTTCATCTGTACTCCCTCACAAATATTCCTTGATTCTATTTGCAACTTAAATACGGCATTCTAAAATAAGTTTGCATATTTTATCTACATTTTCCAATTTAAGATCAGCATATAGCGGCAATGTCAATACCCGTTTGGAAACATGCAGAGCAACAGGGGTTTGACTCACATCATATTGCCGACGAAAACATGAAAACGTATTGGTAAGCGGATAAAAATATTTTCTTGCACCTATACCATTTTTAGCTAAATGATCAAAAATTTCTGCACGACTGGAGCCAAATACCTTTTCTTCAAAAACTACCGGAAAATAAGCATAATTAGATTCAACATCTTTTTGTATACAATTCAATTGTATACCTTCAACACGTTCCAGATTTTCCCGATAACGTTCTACTACCTTTTTACGTTTGTTGATTTCTTCATCGATATGCCTCAAATTGCATAATCCCATCGCAGCACAAAATTCGTTCATTTTCGCATTTGCGCCAACAGCACTAATTTCTTCCGGGCCATGGATACCAAAATTTTTTAGTTCATATAAAAGGGTGCCTAAATGAGGATCTTTGTAACAAACTGCCCCACCTTCTATACTATTAAAAACTTTGGTAGCATGAAAACTGAAACATGAAGCATCGCCAAAATTACCAATTCCTTTTTCCTTGTATTTTTCACCAAATGTATGTGCTGCATCATATATGACTTTTAACTCATATTTATGTGCAATCCGCTCTATTTCTTCAACATTACATACATTTCCATAAACATGAACTGGCATAATTGCACAGGTATTATCTGTAATCAGTCTCTCAAGTTTTTCCACATCAATCGTATATGTAACCGGATCTATATCACAAAATACAGGCTTCAATCCGTTTCGTACAATTGCATGCGTAGTAGATGCAAACGTGAACGGTGTCGTTATAACCTCCCCCTGAAGATTCATAGCCTGTAAAGTCAACTCCAATGCCATATGTCCATTGGTTAAAAGTTCAACATTTTCGACTTCTAAGTAATTTTTTAAATCTTCCTGGAGTTTTCTATGTTTAGGTCCCATATTGGTCAGCCAGTGATTTTCCCAAATACTCTCTATTTCATTTACATATTCATCTAATTCCGGCATAGACGAACGCGTCACTAATATATTTTCAGACATCGCTTTTCCTCCGTTAAAAATATTCTCGAAATTTATGTCCTATTCACTATAAATCGCCTTTTTCCATTTCTTTCTTAAAATCTTTCAACATTTCGATATAATCATACTTAGGGATATAGCCTAATTCTTTTTTTGCCGGTTCAATATCCATAATATATTGCGGAGCATTGGGCATATCCGGACGCAAACGTATATTTGATACTTTATTAGGTGCGCAGAAAACTTCAACAATGCCTTTAATCTGATCTATTAGTGAAGTACCAATACCCGTTCCAACATTATAATATCCCGTATTACGTTCTACAAACAAAGCTTTATAGAGCATTTGACAGAAATCTTTGACATACACCATATCTTTCTTTCGCAAAGGATCTCCCCACACTTCAATATCTTCTCCCGCAATGGCTTTATCAATTAAAATACGATAACCAATTTTTCGTATTTTCCCGTCAACATAATAATGATCAATTGGTGACCAAAGATAGATAGTCGGAAGTCTGAAGATAAATCTCTTTAATCCATACATTTGATGGTAATTTTCAATCATGTCCACTGCAAAATTTTTAGTCATAACATATATTGTATGATCTGATGTATAACTAAATTTTCTTGGCATATCTGCAGTTAATAATAAAGTTTCCTCTGCATGATCCTTAATGTCTCCGAAACTTTGAGCAAATAAAATTCTATCCACCTGATTTTGGCGGCAAAACTCTAAAATATTCAGCGTACCAGTAATATTAACATCAATATATGTATATGGATTATAACCTTTCATACGCGCCGGCATAGCGCCTGCCAAATCCACAACAGCGTATACATCTTTCGGCAGCTGCAAAAAATCTTCTTTTTTAGTAATATCGATCTGAAAATAATCCACATTAAGTTTCTGAAAATAATCTGTCGCACGCGTTCCAGTTGCAATGATTCTGTATTCTGTTCCATTATAATGATTCAGAAAATATTCAACAAAATATCTACCCGTATCGCCACTAGCTCCAAATACAACTATGTTTTTCATAATCAATCCCCCTTTGAGTTTTCTGTAATCAGAGTATATGAATCAAGCCACTTCTTTACCTGCTGTTGAGAATTAAACATCATCACATCCACAATCGAAAGATTTTTTTGAAATTCATTTCCGAATTGTTCATAAGTAATATCATCTGTTTTCAGAAATTTTAAAGAAATGTTATTTTCTCTAAACTGACTAAAGGAATATAATTCCTGCCCACCGATAGCATTATAATACTCCGTAGCGTTTAACAGTTTACAGATCGCCAACACCTTATCTTGTCCTTTTAAACTACAATCTTTGTCTAAGGATGATGAAATTATCAGCTCTGTAGTAATGCCTAAATACTCACCGATAGCTTTAAATGATTCCGTTATATATTCTGCAAGATTATCTTTGCCGCATCTTAATATTCGTTCAATAATTGGATAAACATCCGAAAAAAACGGCGCTTTTTTATAGGCATTTTCAATTATACGAATATTTTTTTCAATTAAATGATAATCATTATTAACTTCTACTTCATTAATCAATTTAAAGGAACTGGCACCTAACATCGGAATATTAAAATATTTAGGAATCCCATTGATCAAAATCCGATTACGATTAATCCATCCGCCTTTAATGTAATTAACATCATCATACACGACATATTTATCCACTGCATTCATCAACTGCCAATATCCCAAATAGGGAACAAAATATGGCTGCATAATTCCTAATTTCATAATTTTATCATCTCCTTAAATTTTAACCTTATAACATTTCACTCATTGTCTTTCATTCTGAATTACGTGAACTGCTTTTTCAGTTTAATCGTTTACATTTTTTTACCTCGAATTAATGAAAGCAAAATTTCAAATGGGCGCAACTTAAAAATAATAGATATGATCAAATACAGAAGGATGCCTACTACAATTTGCATCATCAGCAGCGCTATACTCGGCAAACTGATAAATCCGATTCCGCAGACACATAAAAACATAAATAATGTAGCCATAAAAGAGGGCAGAATATCATGCATCTGCTCTATATAAGAATATCCTATCAGCGTCTTATTAGGATAAGCATTAATAAAACAGCTTATCACTCCTGTAACACATCCTGTAAACGCAATCGCTATTGGAGTGTCAAAACCAAAAACCGCAATCACAAGAACCAAAATGCCTATAACTTTTTTTACTATTTCCAATTTCAAAAAGATATCGCTGCGCCCCATCGCATTTATTGCCTGGAGATTACTTGTGTGAATCGGCCAAAAAGCAAATGAAAAACAAAAAATTTGAAGAAACGGCACACATGGCAACCATTTTTCAGTGAGCAATAACTGAACAAGCGGTCTCGCCACGCCTGCAAGCCCTCCCATAATCGGAAATATTATGTAAGAGCTTAACGTAATTGACGCTCGGGTAAGTTCCTTCACTTGACTCTTACTATCCTGCTTGGCAGACATCGCAGGCAGCATAACACTTTGAACAGCCCCATTAATGGCATTAATTATAAACTGAGGAAACTGTTTTCCACGATTATAATATCCCAATGTTCCAGAATCATACTTCTTTCCAATAACTAAACTGCTTAAATCTTGATATAATGTATCAAGCAGACTGGAAACTAACAATTTCCATCCGAATGAAAATAAAACTTTCACTCTATACAGATCACAGACAAAACGAGGATGCCATTTAACAGTAAACCACATTACGATGCATGCAATTACTGAATTCAATAAATTCTGAGCCACTAATGCCCATATGCCCATTCCCCAATAGGCAAGAACAATACCTGTTAATCCGCTAAAAACAACCGCACCTATATTACTTATAAAAACTTTTTTAAAATCCAATTCCCTACTCACTTTGGCCAATTGAATTGAATTTAATGCTCCTGGTATCAGAACTAATGCCAAAACTCTAAATGGCGTAACGATTTCCGGCATTTTATAAAACTCTGCAATAATTGGTGCCGCACAAAAAAGAATTATGTACAAAATGACAGCAACCATCATACTAATCCAAAACACAGATGAATAATCATCTTCATTTACTTTTCTATTTTGAACAAGAGATGTGTTAAATCCTGTTTGAACAAAAACATTTGCTAATGTTGTAAAAATAATCATCAGCGATAAAATTCCGTAATGTTCCGGATCCAGTAAGCGTGCCAATATTATTTGCAGAATAAATTGAACTCCCTGGACGCCGAATCGTTCCAATAATTTCCAAATAAGTCCTTTTGCCAATTGGTTATTGTTCATATATAACTTATCAACTCCGTCTTTCCTGCGTTTTAAATGCCGTCTGCCTTTTTTCGATAAAAAAGGTAATAGTTATTTTTTTTTGTGATAAATGTTTTCTGGAAGAATTAATTTTGCATAAAACTTAATTTTATCGTGATAATTCATTGCCTTATAAACTTCACGATATTGTTCATTCTGCAATATTTTCAAACCAGCAGCATTAAACAGCACCTCTTTAATATGTTCATCAATGAGCGGCTGCAGTTCTTGTTTATAACAATAATTTGTAAACTCATTCAAATGATTTAGCATATCAACAATAGATTCATTATGCTGATACATTTTCCGTTTATCATAACCGCACCAACTAGTCATAACTGACCCTATTGCGTTTTCCCGATAAACCACTGTCTTGTCCGATAAATAATACGCCTTATTTTGTCCAATCATAAACAAACGGGTTTTTAAATCACCCTTTGAACATTTCTTTTTAAAATACTCCGGCAACTGCAGCGCTACTTTTCTTGTAAATAGAAAAGACGCTGTGGGAATAAAGGATAATTGTATATTTTCTCCCAAATCCATTTGTCTGCTTTCTGATACTAAACTTCTGCTTTCTTTTCCATACGGCAAAAAATCGCGCATTGTTTTATTTACTGTATTATATATATATCCATTAGTAAAACAAAAAGAACATTCCGGATGTTTTTCCATATAATCTACCTGTTTTTGAAGCTTATATTCATCGCACCAATAGTCATCACCTTCACACAATGCAATATAATCTCCTCTGCATTTCGGATAAACATATGTAGGATTTATATTGATATCTTTACTAAACTGATTTTCCGACTGATAAATACCAATTATTTTATCAGGATACAAATTTTCATATCGTTTTACAATCTCTGTTGTCCCATCTGTGGATGCGTCATCATGGATTATAATCTCAAAATCAAAATCTGTTTTTTGATTCAAAAAGCTTTCTATTGCATCTGCTATATAACTTTTTTGATTATAGGTAATACACGATATACTAACTTTGGGTGTCAAATTCTTTCCTCTTCTTTCTAAGTTATAAATTTACTTTTTATTACTTTACTCATTTGTGGAACCTTGTTTCAGCCAGCAAATAATCCCTACAGCAATAGCGAATCCGTAAAAATAGCTGGCTTCGCTGCGTAACGCAGCATCATAAACAATATCAATCAATGCAACAAATGAAATAAAAAAGCTCAAATAATAAATCGGTTTTTCTGCAGTTTTACACTTCAAGAAACAATAACCAAATCTTAGAAACCAAACGCCAAACACCAAACCAAACACCAAGATCCCTAAAAAGCCTGTCTCTAAAAGCAATATAGAAAACGTAAATCTATTATAATCAATTCCCCCATACAAACGATATGTGTCACTACAAAAGTGTTCGTTTTTAGAATATTCAGCATTTCCTGTTCCAATTCCAAACAAATAGTCCAATCCATCCTCGAAAAAATATTCCGGAATGATCGTAATCGCAGACAATCGATTTACTTTGGGAATTGTAACACTCTCTTCCTCTGAGATCTCTGTATTTCCAGTCTCCGTGTTTTCAGTAGGCTGTGTTTCCGTTGAAGGCAGTACAGTTTCGTTATCACCAGCTTGTATTGTTTCCGTTGGAATCGGCTCCTGCTCTACTTCAATAGAAGTAATTTGTTCTGAACCATAAGAAGTTTTCGCAATATATTCTCTCAAAATTTCGGAATCAAAAAAGAAGCTAAACACATATGGGTATAATAATCCCATGATAAGATACGATGCAGCTATAATTCCTGCGAAGCATATATATTTTTTCAGAAGTTTCTTTCTTGTTTTTTGTACAATCTTTGCGAGAAGTAAAATTGCAAAAAAGACAATCACCAAATAATAATAAACTTTTAATTCGCTAAAAGCCACGACTAATCCAGCAAGAGCAAATGATATATATGCTCTCGCTTTAAAACACTCGTTTATAAGATAGCATCCTGCATAGTATCCGGATACAACCAGTAAGAAAATCAACGAATATGTATTATATCCCTGCGTAGTTCCAAAAATTCCATTTAAATAATCCTGATGAAAAAAGTTCCCATCAAAATCCAGATAGAAACTAATTAATTGAATTGTAACCAACACCGTATGCAAGATAAGTATCCAGTATCCAATATTAAAAAACTTTCTGATATCTCGCATATCAAAACATATTATCGCTATAAACATAAACGCAAATAAGCGATAATAATTTCTTATATGCCATAAAAAAAGCAATAACTCTGATCGATTGATTACCGCTGATATAATCTCGATAAGCAAGAATATAAAAACAGGAATAAACCAAAGCACGATTGCTTTTTTGGTTTTCTTGGAACTGCAAAAAAAGATTATAGCTGCTCCCACAAAAGCAATTACCAATAAAGCATCTGATAAATACTGTATAGAATACGGTACAATATTTTGTGAAATAAAAAATTTAACAAACAAATTAAATACTAATATAATGATTGCTAAATTTTTAGTCCATTTCTGTACTGCTGTACTTCTTACATTCACTTCTGCTTCCTCCTACTTTAATACCTTCTGGATCAACTTGCCGTATATTTTTTGATTCCATAGTAATAACTTAATACCAATTCTATATTTTTTCGTTGTGCATCTAGACTCAATGCCAGAGTCTAAAACTTCTTTATTTTCTTTAATCAGATCCACTAAAAACTTCAATTCTCTTTCATAAGTCTGAACCTGATCAGCCTTATAAATCATATTAATTAAAGAAATACATGCAAACACCAAACTGCATTTTGCATATTTTACGTTTGAAGGATACTTGTCGCAGCAATACTCAAGAAAGCTCTCATTAGCAGATATCCAATCCATTTTTTTCATACTAAATTTCTCATTTACAATGCTATCCGCTCTCTGAAAATAATAATAAACTGCATTTTCACAATAGCATATTTTTTTTGCACGTTCGATAAATTTATATGTTGTATATATATCTTCATAGTATTTTCCAACAGGAAAAGCTATTTCATTACACAGAGATCTTTTAATCAATTTATTACATGCTTGAAACTCAAAACGGACACCCTTACACATTTCCGCCAATGTTTCTTCTCGAGAATAAACAGTTATCTTTTCTATTCCATCTACCGTCTGCTGTCTGTCCGAAGTCAAAATGAACTTCCCAATTGCAATTTCTGCATTGTGCTTTTTTGCCTCAAGCAACAGTATTTCCAGCGTGTCTCTTTTCAACCAATCATCACTATCTAAAAAATAAAGCCATTCTCCAGTTGCTCTTTCCATCCCATAATTTCTGGCATCAGAAAGTCCACCATTTTTCTTTTTATACAACTGCACTCTCGGATCCATTACAAATTTCTCACAGATTGCATGGCTCCCATCATTGGATCCGTCATCAACTATAATGACTTCTATCTTTTTATAAGTTTGTTCTAATACACTCTTAACACATTGTTCTACATATTTTTCCATATTATATACTGGAATAATAACAGAAATCAATTCATCCATTCCATTCACCATTTAAAAGTATTCTGCAAAATATCATCTGCATTGATCACTTGAAATTTTCACAAAAATTTTTTTCATATTTGTCAATAATTAATTTCCAATCATAATTTTCCGAAATCCTTGCCTTAGCTTTCGTCTGCATCTTTTTTATCTGCTCTTCATCCAATCTATCGCATTTGTCGATCAGACGGCTTAAATTTCCTGCTTCCTTACTCCAATATAACGCTCCGTCTCTTCCTACTTCTTTATTAAACCCTACTTCTAAGAGCAAATTAAGCGGTGTAGTCGCCAGCGCTTCCAATAAAGAAGGATTTGTTCCTCCAACTTCATGCCCATGTAAATAACCATAGGCATTTTTCCTTATATAAGCAAGTAAATCCTGATCATATACTGTTCCTACAAACTTAACTCTTTTGTCTTTATCAAAATGTGTTTTTTCCTTCAACGCTTCATAAAACTTATTCTGATCTGTGTTCGTGATTAAAACGAAATCTTTTGATGTTTCAGAATTCATAAATTCTCTGAGCATTGTTTCATAATTATTTTCAGGAACAAATCTTCCAACAACAAGATAATATTCTTGTTCCTTTATTGAATTTTTATCAAACCACTCTCTTACCTTTGGCGAATCTTTACTAAGACTGCTCTCAACAATATCTGCTCCATACGCTATATATGTCGTTTTCGGAGAATATTTTTTATAATCCTCTTTAATGTACTTTTCTATGTTTACAGAGTCGCAAATCAGTAATTCTGCATGTTTTACCATTAATCGTTCTGATATTTTCCAATATTTTCGAATCCATCTATTCCATTTTGCGCGTTTCCATTCATGTCCATCGGGATTTACATACAAATGAGCCCCCAATTTATGGAGAATCTTCGCATAATGTCCGATAAACGGACCAATTCTACAGGCAAGAATATAAACAATGGCATTTTCAATATTATTTTTTTTGATATATCGAATGCTCTGTTTCAATGCCGCAATATCATAATATACTGCTTTTGCCGAACCAAGATTTGGCACTTTTACTTTAAAACATCTGGCATTATTATAGACAAACTCTTCATTTACATCACTCAAACATGCCACATGATAATGAATTTCCTCTGAACTTTTTTTTGCAGTAAGATTTTCAACAAACGTTTCAAACCCGCCATACTGCGCCGGTATTCCTTTAGATCCTATAATAAATATTTCACGCACAATTTTATCCCTTTCCTTATTATTTTATTTTCTCCCACATCTTCATCGCCGACTCTATCACTTTATCCATATCATAATACTTATATTCGCCCAGCCGACCGCCAAAGATCACCTTTTCTTCTTCCGCTGCCTTTTTCGCGTATTCCTGATAGAGCGTCTGATTCTTCTCATCGTTCACCGGATAGTACGGCTCCATACCCTCTTTCCAGTCTGTCGAATACTCTTTTGAGATAACTGTCTTCGGCTGTGTGCCAAACTCAAAATGCTTATGTTCGATCACACGGGTATAAGGTGTCTCCCTGTCTGTATAATTGACAACCGCAACACCCTGATAATTGTCCATATCCAAAACTTCTGTTTCAAACCGTACCGTCCGGTACTCCAGCTTTCCAAGGCAGAAATCATAATACGCATCAATCGCACCGGTATAAACGACTCTGTCGCCCATCGCCATGTACTTCTCTTTATTCTCCAGAAAATCAACGCCTGTCTCAATGTCCGCGCCTTCAAAAAGCTTATCGATCAGCACATTGTATCCGCCGATCGGAATGCCCTGGTAAGCGTCGTTAAAATAGTTATTGTCATAGGTAAAACGCACCGGGAGTCTCTTAATGATAAAACTTGGCAGATCCTTGCAATCCCTGCCCCATTGTTTTTCTGTGTATCCCTTTACTAATTTCTGATAAATGTCTGTTCCCACCAGTTTGATTGCCTGTTCTTCCAGGTTCTTCGGCTCTCCCGGAATACTTGCCCTCTGTTCCTCAATTTTTGCTTTTGCCTCGGCCGGCGTGCGAACTCCCCACATTTTGCTGAAAGTATTCATATTGAACGGCATATTGTAAATCTCACCTTTATAATTTGCAATCGGCGAATTGGTATACCGGTTAAATTCCACCAGCGAATTCACAAAATTCCAGACTTTTTTATTACTGGTATGGAAAATATGTGCGCCATATTTATGCACATGGATGCCCTCAATGTCCTCGCAATATACATTGCCTCCGATATGATCACGTTTTTCAACAACAAGACATTTTTTGCCCTCCTGACGCGCCAGATAATTGATCACTCCGGAGTACAATCCGCTTCCTACCAGTACATAGTCGTATTTATTCATTTCTTTTCTCCTATTTGGCCCCCACTTTTTTAAAGATGACAACAATCGTCTTGAGAATAATTTTTGCATCCAGCTGCAGAGACCAGTTGTCGATATAATCCAGATCCATGCGGACAACCTCTTCAAAATCCTCAATATTACTGCGGCCGCTGACCTGCCACATTCCTGTCAGGCCAGGTTTCATGCTGAGCCGGCGTTTGTGCCGTGCTTCATACTGCTGAAACTCATCTACGGTCGGTGGTCTTGTCCCCACCAGGCTCATATCGCCTTTCAGAATATTCCAGAACTGCGGAAGCTCATCGATGCTGGTGGCACGGATAAATTTTCCGACTTTCGTCACCCGCGGATCGTCCGTCATCTTGAACATCAGACCCTTCATCTCGTTTTTTTCCATCAGAGCAGCCTTCCGTTCCTCCGCGTCTTTATACATGGAACGGAACTTGTAGATGTAAAAATAACGTCCGTTTCTCCCGACACGTTTTTGTTTGAAAAACAAAGGTCCCGGAGATTCCAGTTTCAGGATCGGCGCCAGAAAGACCGTTACAACACCTGTGATAACCAATCCGACCAGTGCTCCCGCAATATCAATGATCCGTTTCATCACCAGTTTGTTATAATCGAAGAACCGCGGGGCAAAGCTTACCACCGGATAATCTCCGATCCTGTCAATCTGCCTGCTGAAACCTTCCTGTCCTTCCAGTACATTGATATTCAACTGTACGGTAATTCCCATCTGTTCAAATTCATTGATGCATTTTTCCAGAGATTTCCCGGTGGAATAAGAAATATTGATATAGGCGACATCTACCACTTCTTTTCTGGCGTCTTCATACAGATCTTCAAACGTAGCCACCACAGGAAATCCTTTGATCCTATCTCCTCTGCGGTCCACATCCAGAATTGCGATACGCACCGTATACAGATTCAGTTCCTCGGCTTTTTCAAGCTGTGCCAGTACGTTATCCACCCGGTCATTGGTCGTGACCAGATACATATGCTGCTTTCCTACAAGCGCATACTGCTTTTTCAGAATTTTCTTCGCGGCCAGATGTCCAAGATACATCAAAACAACATTACACAGCACGGTAACAAGCCAGACGCCCCTGGATAAGAAATCCATTTCGCGGGCCAGGAAAAAGATGACTGCCAGAACGGCCGCCACGAAAATATTTACTTTAACGACATAGACAAATTCTTCATACTTATCCCGCTGCATCAGATACTGGTTCATATTAAAAAAAATGAACACACAAAAATAGGCCAAAAAGACCAGCCACAGACTCCCCACTACATCATTCATCGAAAGCCCCATTGGATTTGGTCTGAATTTCAGCCTACAAAAACTTGCGAAAAGATAACTTGCCACGATGCTGACTGCATCAATAATCATTAACAGTAAATTCTGAAACTTCTGCTTTTGCTGATACATCGCAGGATTCCCCCTCGGTTGCGTTTTATATGTTAGGTAACTTTTATTTTATCATATCCTCCGCTGAACCGCAATATATTATCCATATTTGACAATTTTATGTCTTTTCCATTACACTCCTCTTTTGATGTTTTTTTCTTCTCTGCCCCCCTGTTTTCAGTTACTTTTTTCCTTTATTCGTTTTTTTCAGTCTTTATTTCTCTTTTGAAACCTGCTCATTCGTTTCCATCGTATGATCCTGTTCAAATTTTTTTGTCCACATTGCCGTCCACAACCTTCTTTCCTCCAATATGTACACAGCCAGACTGACACGCAAACCTATCTGTCCGTGCTGATATCCGCGCAAAAAAAGAAGCAGAACACTTCTGCTCCTTTCACTCAAAGCTTCCAGATGTGTCCTGTTTCTATTTCCCTTATATGGTATCTGTCCGTCAGTTCTGCTCTCCCAGTCCGCTTTCCACCGCGGCTGTCAGCGCGTCCAAAGCTTCCTGTTCATCCTCACCTTCACAGATCAACGTAATCTCATCTCCGCTTTTGACACAAGCCCCAAGCACACTGAGTACGCTCTTGGCGTTGGCCGTGGTATCACGGAACTGGAATGTTATCATAGATTTATACTTCATCGCTTCCTTGCAAAGATTTCCTGCCGGACGAAGGTGCAGTCCTGTCGGATTTGTCACGGTAACTTTCCTGCTTACCATTTTTGTTTCCTCCTAATTGGCATTGTCAGACGTTCTTGCAGAGGTATCTGTCTTTTCCCTCAGATGCACTGTTACAGTCACCTCATTCTTCTCAGTTGCTTCATCATCTCCGTTGACCAGTTCATAATTGTCCGGCAATTGGATCTGTACCGGAACCTCAAAGTCTCCTGCGGCCTTTCCGCTCAGATCGATCGTCGCAATAAGCATTGAGGTATCAAATTTTTCCAGATTTTCATCGGATGCTTTGATGCGGACAGGTATCTGGGTCTGATCGTAAAGAACTGACAGATTGCTCGCCAGATTTTTCGTCTGGATCTGATCTACATCCAGCTGGAATTCCTTGCTTCCGTTTGGAAGGATTGATACATGCACGGTCACTGTTTCCGCGGAACTGGTGATTTTCAGCTCCGGTTCGTCGGTCAGCAGTTCATCAATATTCACTGTAATGTCTGTATCCTTGCTCTGACCGTCGATATTGATCAGTTCAGCCGGTATGGTAACCACATTTCCATTCGCTGCAAGTTCGCTCAACGCTTCCTCAGATCCTGCAACTGTAATCTCCTCCGGTGTTGTGGTAATGTCTGTCACCTGATAGCCGTGTTCCGGTGTTCCGCTGTACTCAGCTTCCAGCTGGACTCCGGTCTGTTTTCTCCAAAGTTCAATCGTAACATCAATCTCACGGCTTCCGGTCTCGAAATTCAGGAAATTCATCTGGGTCTCTGTCATTTCGTCCAGATTTTTATCGATTACAACCAACGTACCCTTTACCGTTCCGGACTCAGACATACCGCTGACATCCACCTTTGCCACAACGCTGCTGATCTTGCTGATCAGGGATTCCGGACCGGAAATAGAAATTGTTTCAGGATCTGTCGTTCTGCTCCCTATCTCATACTCCTTTGCCGGACTGGTGTCTCCCACATCGACGCTGATCGGAAATCTGGCGCTGTCCACATCTTCGATCTCGATGGGGATGGTTGCTGTCTGCGTATGGATATTTTCCGACGAAATTCCCGCGCATGCCGCAGTGACCGGCACATAGACCGGATCTGTTTCCATCGTAACGATCTGGGTCAGATCCGCTGTCACCGTGATGTCTTCTGCCTGTACTTTGTTGACCACCGACCGGTTTCCTCTTATGGATACCGCCATCGTCTGATACTGTGCCGATACCTGATACGTCTTCCGTCCTTCCGCGATATAGGATTCATTAGTAATCTGTACCGGGATGTCCGCAAAAGTTCTTGTGATGATCGGATCACTGATATCCGTCACCGCATACCAGATAATGATCGCAATGATCACGGACGCAATTTTAAGCGGCAGGTTGTTCAATATCTTTTCTTTCATGATTCACCCGCCCTTTCTTTTTTTCGTCTTCGGACCCAGCGTTTTCCTTTTCCGTCTTCGCCGTCCTGTTTATGCGGAAGATCCTGGATCAGATGGAGCTGCTCCCTCAGTTCCGTCGGCGTTACCCCTTTCGTCAGTTCGCCGCCCATTGCGTAGGAAACATTTCCGGTTTCCTCAGAAACGATGATCGTAAAGGAATCTGTCGCCTCGCTGACCCCTACGCCCGCTCTGTGGCGGGTGCCAAGATCCTTGCTCAGAGTCATGTTGTCCGACAGCGGAAGGTAACAGGTCGCCGATACGATCCTGTCTCCCCGGACGATCACCGCACCGTCGTGCAGCGGCGTGTTGTGTTCAAAAATATTGATCAGAAGCTGGCTGGACAAAATTCCATCCACTTCAATTCCGGTTTTCTCAAATTCTTCCAGTGTAATATTTCTTTCGATGACGATCAACGCTCCGGTTTTCACTTTTCCCATTTCAAAACTTGCACGCACAAGCTCATTGACCGTCTTATCGCTGAATCGCTCCTCTTTTTCCGACGATCCCGGAAGTGTAATGGACGCCAGCGGTGTTTTTTCGCCGAGCTGTTCCACTGCCCTTCGCAGTTCCGGCTGGAAAATAATCACGAGAGCTGTCAGCGCAACCCCTCCCAGCGCTCCAAGCAGATACAGAAACGTCTGCATCTGAAAAATACTTGCTATCGCAAAGAATGCCAGGATTACCAGGATACCTTTTAACAGTGTATACGCTTTCGTGTTCTGCACCCATCGGATCAGATGGTACACAAAATATGCGATCAGCAAAATCTGTACGATATCAATAAATTCTATGGGCTTCGGAAGCGTTATCTCCGATAAACGTATCGTTATCCAATTCCAAACTGCCTGCACACTGTCACTTCCCTTCTTTTCCTGTTTTTTATCCTGTAAATGAGCCGGAGTGGATTCTCCCCTCGCGGAACTGTTCAGCCAGCTGAACGGTTCCCCTTTCATCCCCCGGTTTCCTGTTTCTCTTTACAGATTCTTCAGTGTATCTGTCAACTTTTCCTCAAAGTCTACAGATTCAAAATAATCTTCATTCATTTCAAGATCCATTTCTGGCTCCGTCTCAATCTTTTCCGCGGCGTCTTCCGCAGAAACCTCCTCGACAATCCTGTCGAAAGCGGGCTCCATATCCTGTTCCGGTGACTCTCCACGTGCCTGAATGATATCCCGTGGAATTTCAACGGTTTGCTCTTCCGGCTCTTTCCTTGAAATTTCATAGTTCTTCAGAACTTCTGTTTCCTCCGGAACCTCTTCTTTCAGTTCTTCTTCGCTGATATTTTTAATGGTCCGGTCCGGATTTGCAACTGCCATTTTCGGAACTGCCTTCACATAGTAATAGTACTCATCATCCTGAAAACGGAACATCTTGCTTCTGGAATAATCTCCGCCAAACACAAACAGCTGGAGGACATAACAGATCAGACACGCTCCCACTGTTCCGATCACCAGCACCGGAACAGATACCGGAACCTCCAGAAACAGAGCGCCGGCAAGCTGGATCACCAGATATGCGATACCGCCTGCAACCACAGAAACCTCCCAAGCGTAATCCGCCTCAAGGCTGCGGATCAGATACACGACCAGAAGTGTAACGGTACAGCAGATGACTGCAACCAGAAGTTCTTCATTCTGGAAGATCCCTTCTGCAAGAGCCGTCACAAGATCCAGCATATTAAGATCCTCTCCTGCTGCAAGCACTGCAATCCGTTTCTGTATCAGATTCATAAAATAATATACGATCAGACCGCATGCCATAGACAGTGCTGATACGGGACCGCTGACCAGTCCGAAAGCGATCGGAACTGCCGCAGGAATATTCAGGGCGAATGCCAGCGGGGTCAGGACAAGCGCCAGTGCCTCTCCAGAGGCGAAGCGAAGATACAGCACCCACAGCATCAAAAACAGAACCGCCCCGAACGCCGCCGCAAGAATATGTACTCCCGTACACTGCAGCAGGATCAAAACCATCGCAAAAAATACTATGCCATTCAGCGGAATGATCGCGCAGATCAGCGAAAGGATCAGTACAACAAATATGCTGCCCAGCGCCGGCACATAGTCCAGCGTATGATTGATGCTCAGAAACACTGCCAGCGCCAGCAGAAACTTGGCTGCCGGAAGGATATACGTTCCATATTCTGCATAGATCGCTTTCAGCTTTTCCTTCAGTTCCAAAAACATTGTCATTCGGGATTCCTCCTGTTCCGCTGCCTTCTTTCTTCTCTGCCGTACTCTTTCAGCAGCGTCCCAAGACCCTGCGTATATTTTTTCGTATTCTTCACGGCCCGTTTATATTTCTTCATCGCAATATAAATGGTTATCGCCGAATATGCAATCAGCATTCCCACGTAAACCGCCGCCAGAAGAAACAGCAGCAGCCAAAGATTCATGGAATCCATTCCGTCCATGAGCCAGTCCAGTTTCCACAGCGCCCAAAGACCGATCACCAGAAAATATCCGATCGTCGTAATGAAGAAATTCTTCAGCAGCATAAGTCCGATATAATCATTCCGGTAATACCGGCTGATCTTCATTTCTTTTTTCCCATCCTCCTGCTCGTAACGGGCAAGAGCCGTCATCTGACGGATTCTTTCCTTATTCAGCATAGGTTTTCCTCTTTATCACATACTGGCTGCAAATCAGACGTACCGGTCATACGCCATTTTTCGCAGTATTTGCCAGGTCATATCTTCATTATTCTATCATATTATCCGCCGGATGGAAAGCGGTTCCTGAAAAGTTATCACGTATTTCCAATGGCCACTGCCACAAAGCAGACTTCTTCGGCGCCGGCCTGTTTCAAAAGAGCCGCCAGCGCATCTACGGTACTGCCGGTCGTATAAATATCATCGACCAGAAGAATGCGTTTATATGGGAGTTTTTTGTCCGGATGTTTCAGGGCAAAAGCTTCTCTTAGATTTCTCCTGCGCTCTTCATGATCCAGTTCTTTCTGCGGCAGCGTGTTTTTCTTTCGCAAAACCAGATCCGCATCCATCGGAATCCCGGTCTGGTCTGTCAGCTGCCGCGCAAGGACCTCTGCCTGATTGTAGCCTCTGGTTCGAAGTTTCTTTTTATGGATTGGCACCGGAACCAGCACCTCCGGCCGCATCCTCTGTATGGCATTGCCGCCGTAGATACGGATTGCCTGAGCATAAAAACCGGCGTATTCCTGTCTCTGCGCATATTTAAAACGCATCAGCGATCCCTGGATCGGTCCGTGATAAGGATAAACGGCATATCCTTTTTCATAGGCATGCTTCCCTTTGCCGCATTCCACACAGTATTCTTCCGTCCACGAGCGGATCGGCTTACTGCATTTCCTGCATCTCGGCTCTTCCACCGGCTTCAGCTTTCCCGCACATTTCCGGCAGATATAAGGCTCTTTTTTCTCCAGGATCCCGTCGCAGACCGGACACCGCCTCGGATAAATCCAGTCCAGGATGTTTCCTGCTCTTTTCTTCATATCGGCCACCTCCCAATCTGGTACCTGCAAAAAAGCGCTGACAGCTATACTGCATAATTCAGCATCTGCCAAAGGACATTGTCGGCCAAACCGCAAATCCAGTATCTGTAAACCATATCACCGGCTGCACTCCACGATCCGTTCTGCCAGAGTCGTATACCGGTTTTCCTCGATGTGGTTTTCGATCATCGCCTGAAACGTCACATCGCTTCCCACCAGCGTCACGCATTTTCTGGCTCGTGTCACCGCAGTGTACAGAAGATTCCTGGTCATAAGCATTCTCGGCCCGCCGAGCAGCGGAATGATCACTGCCGGGTACTCGCTTCCCTGTGCCTTGTGGATCGTTGTTGCATAAGCAAGCTCCAGCTCCTCGGTCTGTTTATACGTATAATCCGCAAATCTTCCCTCTTCATACTCCACGGTCACCAGCTCAGCATACGGATTGATCTTTCGGATCATGCCCAGGTCGCCGTTGAACACGCCCATGCCGCGCTCAGCGACCACTCCATTGATTCCCCGGATCTCCCACTCCAGCTGATAGTTGTTTTTGATCTGCATGACCTTGTCGCCTTCCCGGAACACGCCGCTGCCGTTTTCTTTTTCTTCTTTCTCCGGCGCCGGCGGATTCAGGTATCTCTGAAGGATCGCATTGAGGCTCTCCACCCCCAGCGCCCCCTTCCGCATCGGTGTGAGGACCTGGATATCCTGGGGTTTCGCGTCCACATACCTGGGAAGTTTCTGTGAGATCAGCGTGACGATCACCTTCTGGATCACATTGACATCATAGCGTTTCAGAAAGAAAAAGTCCCTGCTCTTGTTATCCAGGATCACCTTTTCTCCATTGTGGATCTTATGAGCATTGACAACAATATCACTCTGGGAAGCCTGACGGAAGATTCTGGTCAGGCGTACCATCGGAAAACATTCCGAACGGATCAGATCCCGGAGTACGCTTCCCGGTCCAACGCTTGGAAGCTGGTTCTGGTCTCCCACAAGGATCAGCCGCGTTCCCGGAATCAGGGCACACAGCAGAGCATGCATCAGATGGATATCCACCATAGAAACCTCATCGATGATCACCACATCCGCCTCCAGCGGATTGGATGCGTTCCGCTCGAAATGTACATTGACGGAATTGTCATCCACGCCGCCGTTCAGTTCCAGCAGCCGGTGGATCGTGCACGCTTCATAACCGGTGGTTTCTGTCATCCGCTTTGCCGCGCGGCCTGTGGGCGCCGCCAGAAAAATATCCAGCCCCTCCGCCGCGAAATAATGGATCATCGCATTGATCGTCGTGGTTTTTCCCGTGCCGGGACCTCCGGTAAGGATCATCAGTCCGCTGCACGCCGCCTCGACGACGGCTTCTCTCTGTACCTCATCCAGTTCCGTACCGGCGCTTTTTTCAATCTGTTCCAGCTGTCGCCTTACGGATTCTCTGTCTTCCTCACAGATAACGTTCAGTTCATGAAGCATACGGGCACAGTTTAATTCCAGATAATAATACTGTCCGGCATAGACCAGCTTCTGCTTTTCCTGGTTGGGAAGTTCCCGCTCTTTCAACACGATCTTCCGGTCAATGGCAAGGTCCATCAAATACTTGGACATATCCTCCACCCGGATACCAAGAAGCTCCTGTGCCCGTGCCGTGAGAATTTCCTGGGGCAGATACATATGCCCCTGTGCGGAAGCCTGATTTAGTATGTAAAGCAGTGCGCTGCGGATCCGGAATTCACTGTCAGCGACAATACCGATCTTCCCTGCGATCTCGTCTGCCATCTTAAATCCTACGCCCTGAATATCTTCTGCTAATTTATAGGGATTTTCTTTCAAGATGCGGTACAGGCCATCCCCGTACTGCTGATAGATTTTAGCCCCCAGGCCAAGAGAAATTCCATATTGAGACAGGAAGATCATGGCATTCTGCATCTCAGCCTTCTCCGCCACCTGTGCGGCGATCTCCCTGGCTTTGCGCTCACTGATCCCCTTCACTTCTGCAAGCCGCTCCGGCTCTTCCTGAATGATCCTTAAGGTGTCTTCCTGAAACCGCCGGACGATCCTGGCGGCCAGCGCCGCTCCCACGCCCTTGATCGCCCCGGATCCCAGGTAACGCTCCAGGGCGACGGAATCTTCGGGTACCTTGGTTTCATAAGAATCAATGCGGAACTGACGGCCGTAAACAGCATGCCGGATCTCCTCTCCGGACGCCTCGATCAGCTCTCCCTCCCCGATAGCGGGAAGTGTACCGACACAGGTCAGCTCCGCGCCTTTCATTTTTAAGTTCAAGACGGTATAACCGTTTTCTTCATTGCGGAATATGATATGTTCCACATATCCCTCTACTGTTCTTTTCTCCATATCAAAACTGGCTTTCAAACTTTGTCATTACTTCCCGGTACTGTCCGGTTCCCAGCGCCACCACACAGGATGGATTTTCTGCTGTCATGGTCTGGATTCCAGTCCGCTCCTGGATCAGCTCCTCAATGCCGTCCAGCAGACAGCCGCCTCCGCTCAAAACGATCCCGCGGTCCGCCACATCTGCCGCCAGTTCCGGGGGGGTTTTTTCCAGAACTGCACAGACGGCATCGGCGATCTCGCTGGTGGTCGGCTGCAATGCCTCACGAATCTCCGCAGACGTCAGCGTAATGGTCTTTGGAAGCCCGGTGATCACATTCCGGCCTTTTACCTCCATGCTCTTTTCTTCAATCCTCGGATATGCCGAACCAATCTGAATCTTGATGGATTCCGCGGTCTGCTCACCGATGAACACATTATGTTTCTTTCGCACATAGCGGATGATCGCCTCGTCAAAATCATCCCCTGCAAGCTTGACCGAACTGGAGACAACGGTGCCTGCCAGTGAGATCACCGCAATATCTGTTGTTCCGCCTCCGATATCTACGAGCATATTTCCGCAGGGCTTCGTGATATCAATCCCGGCGCCGATCGCTGCTGCCACCGGTTCCGGCACGATTATAACATCCCGCGCTCCTGCCTGGTACGTCGCCTCTTCCACAGCCTTGCGCTCTACCTCCGTGACACCGGACGGTACACAGATGCTGATCCTCGGTTTCCGGAATGCTTTTCTTCCCATCGCTTTTTGAATGAAATATTTCAGCATTTTTTCTGTGATCAGAAAGTCTGTGATCACTCCCTGGCGCAGGGGGCGGATCGCCATGATGTTGCCCGGCGTACGCCCGATCATCTGTCGTGCTTCCTCTCCGATTGCCTTGACTTTATCGGCGTCTTTATCATATGCAACTACGGACGGCTCTTTGAGCACGATTCCTTTTCCTTTGGAATACACCAGAATACTGGTGGTTCCAAGGTCGATTCCTATATCTGTCCCTGCAGCCATATAATTCCCCTTTCTTTTCCCTGCGAATGTCCACAGACGTTCTGCTGCTGTTCACTTTCAAAATACTTGTAACAGTTCAGCCAGCTGAACTGTTACGAATACTTACAGCTCAATCTATTCCATAATTATAACGAATTGCCTGTGAAATGAAAAGCGTTTTTTAGAGATATTTTGCGACATATTTCCCGGTATAGGAGGCAGGATTTTTCGCAACCTCTTCCGGTGTACCCTTCGCGATCACCGTTCCTCCCCGGTCGCCGCCTTCCGGACCGATATCTATAATATAATCTGCTGTTTTGATCACATCCAGATTGTGTTCGATCACAACCACCGTATTTCCTCCTTCGGACAGACGCTGCAGAATTTCCACCAGTTTATGGACATCCGCGAAGTGAAGTCCGGTCGTCGGCTCGTCCAGAATGTAGATCGTCTTTCCGGTGCTCCGTTTTCCCAGTTCAGACGCCAGCTTGATCCGCTGCGCCTCTCCGCCTGACAGCGTAGTGGAAGGCTGTCCCAGCCGGATATAAGAAAGGCCCACATCATTGAGTGCTTCCAGCTTCCGGCAGATGGACGGAACAGGACGGAAAAATTCCACCGCTTCCTCCACCGTCATATTCAGTACGTCGTAAATACTTTTCCCCTTGTATTTTACCTCAAGAGTTTCACGGTTATACCGTTTGCCCCGGCATACCTCACAGGGTACATATACATCCGGAAGGAAGTGCATCTCGATCTTGATGATTCCGTCGCCGCCGCAGGCTTCACACCGGCCGCCCTTGACGTTAAAGCTGAATCTTCCTTTTTTATAGCCTTTCGCTTTCGCGTCCTGAGTCGCTGCAAACAGATCGCGGATCTGATCGAACACCCCGGTATACGTTGCAGGATTGGACCGCGGTGTCCTTCCGATGGGAGACTGATCAATATCAATGACTTTGTCCAGCAGTTTCTCCCCTTCGATCCCCCGATGTTCTCCGGGAATCAGGCGCGCATGGTTTAAGTCCCGCGCCAGCCGTTTATACAGGATTTCATTGACCAGGGAACTCTTTCCGGAACCGGAAACTCCCGTCACACAGGTCATAACCCCCAGCGGAAATGCCACATTGATATTTTTCAGGTTATGCTCTTTGGCACCCAGCACTTTAATCCATCCGGTTGGTTTTCTGCGCACCTTCGGCACCGGGATTTTCACCCGGCCGCTGAGATATGCTCCCGTGATGGACTTCTCATTTTTCATGATCTCTTCGGCAGTTCCAATCGCCACCAATTCACCACCATGCTCGCCGGCGCCTGGTCCAATGTCCACCACACAGTCCGCCGCACGCATCGTATCCTCATCGTGCTCCACAACGATCAGTGTGTTTCCAAGATCCCGCAGATGCTTCAGCGTATTCAGCAGTTTGTCATTGTCTCTCTGATGGAGTCCGATACTCGGTTCATCGAGAATATAAGCCACTCCGACCAGTCCGGAACCAATCTGCGTCGCAAGGCGGATACGCTGCGCCTCTCCGCCGGAGAGGGTTCCTGTCGCCCTGGAAAGGGTCAGATAGTCCAGTCCTACGTCCATCAGGAAGCCCACGCGGGCGCGGATCTCCTTCAGAACCTGTTTGCCGATCAGCATCTGCTGGTCTGTCAGTGTCAGTTCCTCCAGAAAACGGGTAAGCTTTTCGATCGAAAGCGATGTAACCTCCGCGATATTCTTATCGCCTACCGTTACCGCCAGAGACGTCTGCTTCAGACGCTGTCCATGACAGGTCTGGCAGGGAGTTACCCGCATGAAAGTTTCATATTCCTGTTTGATCGAATCGGAAGCCGTCTCCCGATAGCGGCGTTCCACATTTTTGATCAGGCCTTCGAATGCTACATCGTAGACTCCGCTCCCCCTCTGGCCGGTATAATACACTTTCACCTTTTTTCCGTCGGTTCCATGGATAATAATATCATGGATCTTTTTTGGATAATCCTGGAACGGCGTATCCAGAGAGAAATTATATTCTCTGGCAAGCGCGTCAAGAATCGCGCGGGTATAGCTGCCCTTATCGGTACAGGACTGCCAGCCCAGCACAACGATCGCTCCCTCTGCTATACTCAGCGAAGGGTCAGGAATCATCAGCTGCTCATCAAATTCCATCTTATACCCCAGCCCATAACAACTGGGGCAGGCGCCGAACGGGTTGTTGAAAGAAAAGCTGCGCGGTTCGATCTCATCCATACTGATCTGACAATCCGGACAGGAAAAACTCTGGCTGAAGCTTAAGAAATTTCCGTCCATTGTATCAACGATCAGAAGCCCCTCCGCCAGATTCAGCACATTTTCCACCGAATCCGTCAGACGCTTCTCAATCCCCGGCTTTACCACCAGACGGTCCACAACAATCTCAATCGTATGCTTGATATTCTTATCCAGTGCAATATCCTCAGAAAGCTCATACAAATTTCCATCGATGATCACACGCACATAACCGCTCTTCTTCGCCCGCTCCAGCACCTTTTCGTGGCGTCCTTTCCGACCGCGCACCACCGGCGCTAGCAGCTGAATCTTCGTCCGCTCCGGAAGCGACATGATCTGATCCACCATCTGATCCACCGTCTGCTTACTGATCACCCTGCCGCACTTCGGGCAGTGGGGGATACCAATCCTGGCGTAAAGAAGGCGGAAATAATCATAAATCTCCGTTACCGTTCCCACCGTAGAACGGGGATTGCGGTTGGTAGACTTCTGATCGATGGAAATCGCCGGCGGAAGTCCCTCAATACTCTCCACATTCGGTTTTTCCATCTGTCCAAGGAACTGGCGGGCGTAAGAAGAGAGGCTCTCCATATACCGCCTCTGCCCCTCCGCATAAATCGTCTCAAACGCAAGAGAACTCTTACCGGAGCCGCTCAGCCCTGTCAGAACCACAAATTCGTTTCGCGGAATGTCCACATCCAGATGCTTCAGATTATTCTCACAGGCACCGCGGATCTTTATAAACTGTTTCTTCGTATTTTCCTCCATCACTTCAACCTCTGTCCTATTTCTGCCGCAGGGCGTCCTTTTACAGAAGCGTCCTGCGGAACATCATTCTCACATATATCATGCCCATTGTAGCACACTATATAGCCGAAAGCAAACACTTGTTCTTTCATTCCGGGGATTTTTCGCAGTAGCTTAGGCTTTTTTAAAAAAACGGACGAAAGCGGCCAGGGGCAGGTGGTATGTGTGGGCGGCGGGCGGCTGAAAAGTCGTGGAAAATCTAAGCGTTCCGAAACCCCTCCGGACGGGCACCGGAGCGATTCAACAGGAATTGTTTATCAATTCCCGTTTCAGCGCTCCTCAGGCTCAGTGCGTGAAGCACTTCGCCTGTCCCGTCCTCCGGAGTTTCGGAGCGCTAAGATTTTCTCACAACTTTTCAGATGCCCGCCGCCCACACATACCACCTGCCCCTGACCGCTTTCTGGTTTTTGGGCACGGAAAGTCATAAGCTTCTGCAGAAATATAAATTTCTGTGTCGTTCGGTGAAAGAAAAGACAATTCAGCATACCTATACACAGGCAACTATATAGGAACGTGAGATTCAAAAACTATCCGCTGCCATCCACCGCCCTACACTCTCAGAATCGCGCCCGTCCGCCACGGTATCCGGCGGCGCATGCCTCGACGGCTGTGGGCTGCGGCTCCGGGGGCTTGCCTGTATGGAAATGCAGTGCTTGCGACTACAGGCGGACACAGCAGGGCAGGATGTACGACCGAACACAGAGCGTCAGAGCAATCCGCCCTGTATCACAAAAAGCCGCTCTGCGTGCGGCGCACATCCTGCCCTGCCGTGTCCGAATGTGGAGTGAGCACGCATTCCATACAGACAAGCCCCCGAAGCCGCAGCCCACAGCCAATCGAGGCATGCGCCGCCGGATACCGTGGCGGACGGGCGCGATTCGTCCCCCCTACCCCAAAAGAAAGTCGGAAAGGATGACGTTGCTGATGGAGATTCCTTCTCTGGTGAGACCGATCCGGCCGTTGCTTCTCCACAGCAAGTCAAGAGCCAGATACTTTTTCAGCACTTCGCCGTATACTTCATCAATGCTTTGCCCGAAAAGTTCCTCAAACTGTTTTTCGGAAATTCCTTCGTTCATCCGCAGTCCAAGAAACATAAATTCTTCCATGCAGTCCTGTACAGAAAGGACTTCCACGTCTTCCCGCACCATCTCCGGACAGCCGCTGTCGGCGAAGTATTTCTCCATATCCGTGGTATTGGTGAATCTCCGGTTTCCAAGAAGAGACGCTGCACCCGGACCGAAGCCAAGGTAGTTCGTACGTTTCCAGTAGCCGATGTTATGACGGCATTCGCGGCCGGGTTTTGCGTAATTGGAGATTTCATACTGCGTATATCCATACTCCCCGAGAATTTCTCCCGTTCTGTCATACATTCGTCTTTCCGTCTCTTCATCCGGCAGATCCAGATTCCGCTCAGCAAAGGGTGTACCCGGTTCCACGATCAGGCTGTAAGCGGAAATATGTTCCGGTTCCAGTTTCGCTATGGTGTGAAGACTCACCTCATAGCTTTTCAGAGTTTGTCCTGGCAGCCCTGACATCAGATCCACATTGATATTGGAAAAACCCAGTTTTCTTGCCATGGAAAAGCTTTCCAGGAATTCTTCGTAGGTATGAATTCTTCCCAGCTGTTTCAATTCCTCGGAATGAACGGACTGGCATCCCAGGCTCAAACGGTTAAATCCTGCTTCCCGGTAAACACGCAGTTTTTCCTCCGACAAAGTGCCTGGATTCGCCTCCAGTGTAATTTCTGCATCCTGATCGAACTGGAATCGGTCTTTCAGAAGTTCCAACACTTCCGCCAACCGTTCCGCTTCCGGAACAGACGGAGTGCCTCCGCCGAAAAATACCGTTGTCACATGATGTTCCGGAAAGGTTCCTGACGCACGGATTTCACGTTTGAGGGCCTTCATATATGTTTTCTGCTGTTCCCTGGTGGATGAAAAGGACAGGAAATCACAGTAGTCACATTTGCGGATGCAAAATGGAATATGGATATAAAGTTCCAGCGGAGTTTTCATTTCTTCTTTTTATCCTTTCATTTTTCTGTGCTATTTTTGAATTTTATGATATGATATTGTGGTTGAAACTTGTTTTGATCACAGCAGCCGTTCAGCAATCTGTTTGCGTCCCTGTATGGAAGTACAGACTGCAGGAATGAATTTGCAGAGGAATCCTGTAACTTCCTGCCGGAATCAGCGGCTGTGGTTTACCATAGGAGGATTTCTCATTGATCACAAAAGTTAAAAAGCTGTTTAAAAACGAAGCCGTTTCCTATCTTTTCTGGGGCGTTGGAGCAACCGTCGTCAACTGGATTGTCTATACTGTGTTGTCCTTCGCATCCCCGTATTCCATGGTTATATGCAATTCTATTGCCTGGCTTGCCGCCGTCCTTTTTGCATACATTACCAACCGTTTTTTCGTTTTCCATTCCAAAACGCATGGACTGACGGCGCTGCTCCGGGAATTTTTCCTTTTTATCGGCGCCAGAGTTTTTACCGGACTGTTCGAGATTTTTCTGCCGTCCCTGCTGTTCCGTCTGGGCATCCGCCAGACTTTTCTCGGCATCGAGGGCTTCTGGGCAAAGGCAATCGTTACTGTGCTGATCATCGTACTGAATTATATTCTCAGCAAACTGATCGTTTTTCGCAAAACTCATACCTAAACACGCTCTATTCTATTGAACACGAACTGTTGCATCCATGCAGAATATTTACGAAATGAGGGCTCCCTGACACTGAGCATATCACTCGCTCCTGGGACGCCCTCATTTTCGATGGAATTCAAAGAATTATCTCTTTAATTTTCATCCAATTTCAGAACACTCATAAATGCTTTCTGCGGAATCTCCACGTTTCCGATCTGGCGCATACGTTTCTTTCCTTCTTTCTGCTTTTCCAGCAGCTTCTTCTTACGGGAAATATCGCCGCCGTAACATTTCGCAAGCACGTCTTTGCGCAGCGCGCGCACTGTCTCCCTTGCAATAATCTTGGAGCCGACCGCCGCCTGAATCGGAATCTCAAACAGCTGTCTCGGAATCTCCTCTTTCAGTTTCTCGCACATCCTTCTTCCCCTGTCATAAGCAGAGCCGGAGAAGACGATAAAGGACAATGCGTCGACTTCTTCCTTATTTACAAGGATATCCAGTTTCACCAGCTCGCTGCGCTCATAGCCCAGCAGCTCGTAATCGAAGGACGCATATCCGCGGGAACGGGATTTCAGCGCGTCGAAAAAGTCATAAATGATCTCGTTCAGCGGAAGGTGGTAGTGGAGCATCGCACGGGTTGTCTCCATATACTCCATCCCCTGATACTGACCGCGGCGCTGCTGGCACAGCTCCATGATCGGTCCGATAAATTCCGTGGTCACCATGATCTCTGCCCGCACCAGCGGCTCTTCCATATAGTCGATCTCGGACGGATCCGGAAGGTTGGACGGGTTGGTAAGATCGATGCAGGTTCCGTCTGTCTTGTGTACCTTATAGATAACGCTGGGCGCTGTGGTGACAAGATCCAGATTGTACTCCCGTTCCAGTCGTTCCTGGATAATCTCCAGATGCAGCAGTCCAAGGAATCCGCAGCGGAAACCAAATCCAAGCGCTGCGGAAGTTTCCGGTTCATAAAACAGAGACGCATCGTTCAGCTGGAGTTTTTCCAGCGCGTCTCTCAGATCCTGGTACTGCGCGCCGTCCGCCGGATACATTCCGCAGTAAACCATCGGATTGACTTTTTTGTACCCCGGAAGCGGCTCCGCACAGGGATTATTCGCATCCGTGATCGTGTCGCCCACGCGGGTATCTCTGACATTCTTAATGCTGGCGGTGATATAACCGACCATTCCTGCCGTCAGTTCGTCACAGGGGATCAGCTGTCCTGCTCCGAAATATCCTACTTCTACGACTTCCTCCACGGCTCCGGTAGCCATCATGCGGATTTTCGTTCCTTTTTTCACAGCTCCTTCCATCACACGGCAGGAAACAATGACACCGCGGTAAGCATCATAAACGGAATCAAAGATCAACGCCTGCAGCGGATTTTCCGGACTTCCCTTGGGCGCCGGAATCTTGCTGACGATCTGTTCCAGAACCGCGTCCACGTTTTCTCCTGTTTTGGCAGAAATGCGCGGAGCATCTCCCGCCTCGATTCCAATCACATCTTCGATCTCGGCGATCACACGCTCCGGCTCGGCGCTTGGCAGGTCAATCTTATTGATGACCGGAAAAACGTCCAGGTCATGATCCAGCGCCAGATAAACGTTTGCAAGGGTCTGCGCCTCGATTCCCTGAGAGGCATCGACCACCAGGATCGCGCCGTCACAGGCGGCAAGGCTCCGGGATACTTCGTAATTGAAGTCCACATGGCCCGGTGTGTCAATCATATTCAGAATATATTCTTCTCCATCCTGCGCCTTATAAACCGTCCGGACCGCCTGCGCCTTGATGGTGATGCCGCGCTCCCGTTCAAGGTCCATGTTGTCCAGTACCTGATCCTGCATCTCGCGCTCGGTCAGCAGGCCTGTTTTCTGAATGATGCGGTCGGCAAGGGTGGATTTTCCATGATCAATATGTGCAATGATACAAAAATTTCGGATTTTACTCTGTTCAATTCCTGACAATTCTATTCCTCCTGGTATTCGCGGATTATACTAGTACAGCGTTTCGTAAATAACTACACCAAATCGCTTGCCTGCTTTCCCGATTGCACAGGTCAAAAATACTCAGCGTAGCCCGCTACGCCTGCGTTTTTTGACCTGCACACTCGAAAAAGCATTCTGCGCGATTGGTCCAGTTATTTAGCGAACGCTGTACTAGTTTAAGTTCCAGTGAATTATAGCATAGATGCCGGGGATTTGTCATTTCTTTTTTCCCGCTGTAACCGTTCAGCCAGAAGAATGATTCGTTCCCACTTACATAGCCATCTGATAAATCTCATTCACCTCTTTTGCGCCAAGGGGACGGATTCTGGTCAGCTTCACAGTATCGCCCATAGTAGCGTCCAGAGAAAGTTCCATCCGCTCCTGCTCCCCGGGCTGTACACCAAGCTGGGAAAGGCTGACCGGCATGCCGATGCTCCGGAAAAATTCCTCCGTTTTTTCAATGCCCGCAAGCGCCGTCTCCTGCTCCGACTTCCCTTCTTCGGAAATTCCCCATACGTTTTTCGCAAACTGTACAAATCTGCCAAGCGCCTGATCCTGATACAGATATCTTGCCCAGGATCCCCATACCGCCGCAAGGGACGCTCCATGGGCAACATCATATCTGGCACTCAGGGCATGTCCCAGTTTATGGACGGAAAAGTCTTTTCCTCTGCCGCACTCGGTAAGGTTGTTATGAGAAAGGCTTCCGCACCACATCACTTCCGCCATCGCGTCATAATCCGCCGGATTCTCATACACTTTCGCACCGTTTCTGATCACGGTCCGCAGCAGTCCTTCCGCAATACAGTCTGTCATTTCGCACTGGATCCCCGGGATAAAATAGCGCTCCATGGTGTGCATCATAATATCCGTCACCCCGCATGCCACCTGGTACGCCGGGAGGGTCGCCGCCAGTTCCGGATTCATCTCCGCAAAACGGCACCGGTTGAACGGTGTGTTGATTCCCGCCTTCTTTCCGATCTCCTCATTGGTCAGCACCGCCGAATCACTCATCTCGCTTCCTGCCGCCGGGATGGTCAAAACTGCCGCAACCGGAAGAGATCTTGTCAGAGGCACTTTTCTGGTCCAGATATCCCAGAGTTTCTCCTCCGGATTTGCCGTGCCATGGGCGATCGCTTTTGCTGTATCGATCGCGCTTCCGCCTCCTACCGCCAGAATAAAGTCCGCCCCAAAAGTCAGCGCTTTCTGTACGCCTTCCTCCGCAAACGCAAGGCGTGGATTTGGTTTGACTCCGCCGAATTCTTCATAGGCGATCCCCGCCTCCGTCAAAGACTGCTCCACCCGCCCGATCAGGCCGCTGCGGACGGCGCTTCCGCCACCGTAAACCAGAAGCACTCTGCTTCCTCCCCATTTCTTTACTTCCTCACCCGTCTGATTTTCTGTTCCTTTTCCAAAGATTACTTCTGTTGGTGCATACTGTACAAAATTTTTCATCGTTTCTTTTTCCTTTCTTATCTATTCCATTTCCGTTTAAAACGGAAATCAATGTTCAAACACGATAACCATTCAGCTGACCGAACGGCTGCCAAAACAGGATCAATACTTTTGTATCCGTCCACTGATCTGATAAACATCCTGACGGCGCCCTGTCAGGCACGGCAGAGACATTCTGGCGTTTTCCAGCCGCTCCCTGTCCAACTCCGCGATCAGGACCTCTGGCTCTTCTCCTGCTTCCGCAACAATCTCTCCCAATGGGTCTATGATCATGGAATGACCATATGCCTCGAAGGCGCGTTTCATCCCGCACTGTCCTGCCGCCAGCACATAACTGGTATTTTCCACTGCCCTGGCTCTCAGCAGCGTCTCCCAGTGTTTTTCACCGGTTTCCCTGGTAAAATTCGCCGCCACGCAAAACACCTCCGCACCGCTCTGCACCTGCATGCGGTACAATTCCGGGAAACGGATGTCATAACAGATGGAAAGACCCAGGGATGCAAAGTGTGGCTCCGCCACCACGATCTCGGAACCGGAAGCAATCTCGTCGGATTCACGGAATGACGGACCGTTTTCCAGTTCCACATCAAAGAGATGGAGCTTCCGGTACAGCGCCCGGATCTGGCCATCCGGCGCAAACAGCAGCGTAGTGTTGAACGGTCTTCCGCCGGGCGCGGCTTCTGTAATACTGCCGCAGTGGATATAAACGCCATGCCGTCTGGCGAGTCCTGCAAAGGTTCTTGTCACATAGCCGGGAATGCGTTCCGCATGCTTTCCCATCTGTGTGCCTATGTAATCCACGGTTTCCGGGAACATGATGAATTTCGCCCCTTCTGCCGCGGCGTACGCTGTATATTCTCTCACTGCCCGCATGTTTTCTTCTACATCCGGACCGGAATTCATCTGAACAATTCCTGCTTTAAAATTTTCCACGGGGATTCGCCTCCTTTGGACATGGGTTTCTGTTTTTCCTGTTTCTTCTGCTTTCAGTATTTTATCACAGGAAAGGAAACGAAACAAGGGGGGACGAAAGCGACCGGGGACAGGTGGGATGGGTGTGCGGCGGGCGGCTGAAACGATGCGGAAAATCTAACCGTTCCGAAGCCCCTCCAGACGGGCACCGGAGCGATTCGCCAGGAATTTTTTATAAATTCCCGGCTCAGCGCTCCTCAGGCTCAGTGCGTGTAGCACTTCGCCTGTCCCGTCCTCCGGGACTTCGGCACGCTAAGATTTTCTCGCATCGTTTCAGATGCCCGCCGCACACCCATCCCACCTGTCCCCGGCCGCTTTCTGATTGTTTCAGACGGTAGGGTGGCAGTGGTTTTGCTATTTTCGGAGATGAATTTTCAAATATATAATTGTATCCGATCCAATTTAAGAACATTGGTACAATGTTGCTTTTGAGTATATGAAATCTGTGGTATGATGTATGGGATATGGATTTTTACTGAGATTTGAAAGGGAGGTTTTTTATGGATTATTCTGCTTATTCGGTGCTTTCTTCTGAACAGAAGGAGAGGATCCGGGCGTTTGTCGGGTTTTGTAATGCGCGGGATCATTTGTATAATGAGATTTATCTTGGCTCGGAGTTTAAGGCTTATCCGGAGATGAAGGTTTTCTATCTGGCGCAGGAAGGTTCGGAGATCGTCGGGTTTCTGATGGTTTATGCGGATGACCGGGAGTCTGCTGAGATTTCTGCATGTGTGCTTTCGTCCAGGCGGCGGGAAGGGATCTTCTCGGCGTTGTTTCAGCAGGCAGGAATGGAACTGAAAAAGTATCACTATTCGAAAGTTCTTCTGAAAACCGAAAAGGCGTTTGAGGATCAGCAGGCGTTTCTTTCTCATTATCCGGTTTCCTTTTCTCATTCTGAGTTTCTGATGGTTTTTGACGCCTCCGGATGCCGTCCCTGTGCTCCGAAAGAGGGATTTTCTCTGCGGCTGGCGTGGGAGGCGGATCTTCCGGCGCTGGTTTCCATTTCCTCCAGGGCTTTTCAGAATCCGCCGGAGGTTTCCGAAACGTATACCAGGCAGACGTTTGCCGGAAAGAATACGCTTTTGTTTGCCGCTCTTTTTCAGGAAAAGCCTGTTGGCTGTGTCTCCGTGGAACAGTCCGGAAACGGCAATTACCTGTTTGGTCTGTGTATTGATCCGGAGGTTCAGCACCAGGGCTTTGGGCGTTGTATGCTCTCCCAGGTTCTGGAACAGCTCCGCGCCTCCGATGACCGGGAGATCACGCTTGGCGTAGACCGGGAGAATCTGGCGGCGCTGCCTCTGTATCAGTCCTGCGGTTTCAAAGAACGGACAGAGACACAATATTATGAAATGTCTTTATAAACCAGATTGTCATCCATTGGGAAAACAGCAATAAAAAACGCAGAACTCTCCGGCAGTTTTTCTTCTCTGCCGGAGGGTTCTGCGCTGTAACCGTTCAGCCACTGGAACGGTTACTCTCTCTTTTTATTCTATGATTCTTTATCAAAATCCAGATGACAGGAAACAAAGTGTCCCGGTCTTACCTCACGGAGTTTCGGGGACTCGGTGTGGCATTTTTCTGTGGCATGCTCACATCTGTTTGCAAACGGGCAGCCTGGCTTGGGATTGATCGGGCTTGGCACATCGCCGGACAGTACCCGTGCTTCTTTCTGTGCTTCCTTGTCCGGATCCGGAATCGGTACGGAGGCAAGCAGTGCCTGGCTGTACGGATGCAGGGTGTGGGCGTAGATTTCATCGCTGTCCGCCAGTTCCACCAGATTTCCCAGATACATGACTGCAATACGGTCTGAAATGTATTTGACAATGTTCAGGTCGTGCGCGATGAACATGTAGGTGAATCCATGCTCCTTCTGGAGTTTCTTCAGCAGGTTGATGATCTGGCTCTGAATGGAAACGTCCAGTGCGGAGATCGGTTCGTCACAGACAATAAATTCCGGTTCCACGGCAAGAGCGCGGGCGATTCCGATACGCTGGCGCTGTCCGCCGGAGAATTCGTGGGGAAAACGGTTCGCATGTTCGCGGTTCAGTCCTACGGTCTCCAGCAGTTCATACACCCGCTGCATCCGTTTTTCTTTATCGTACATTTTGTGGATTTCCATTCCCTCAGCGATGATGCTGCCTACCGTCATACGGGGGTTCAGGGATGCGTACGGATCCTGGAAAATGATCTGTGCCTTCTGGGAATAGTCGTAACGGTCTTTGGTACGTTTCAGACGTACTTCTTTTCCGTCGTAGAGCATCTTTCCTTTGGTCGGCTGGTAAATCCCCATGACCACACGTCCGAGGGTGGATTTTCCACAGCCGGATTCTCCTACCACTCCAAGGGTTTCCCCTTTATAGATATCAAGAGAAATATCATTGACTGCGACCAGTGTCTGATTTTTTCCAACCTGGAAGTGTTTGGACACATGATCCAGAGTAATCAGCTTCTTCATTTATTTCTCCTCCTTCTTTCCGGGGAAATCCGGATGCAGTCTCCAGCAGGAAGCAGTATGGCCTTCTCCCAGCTCAAAGACCGGCGGCTGGTTCGCCTGGCAGATCTTCATGCAGTGTTCACATCTGCTTGCAAATCCGCAGCCCTGCGGCGGCGCATACAGATCCGGCGGGGTTCCCGGAATCGAGATCAGTTCTTCCTCTTTCTTCGTATCGATGGTCGGAAGACTCTTCAGCAGAGCCTTCGTGTACGGATGCGCGGATTTGTAGAAAATATCTCTTACCGTACCTTTTTCCACAACCTTGCCCGCATACATAACAGCTACCTGATCCGCCAGATTTGCCACAACGCCGAGATCGTGGGTGATCAGGATGATCGCTGTCTTTGTCTCCTCGCGGATTTTCCCCATCAGCTGCATGATCTGCGCCTGGATCGTCACGTCCAGCGCTGTGGTCGGTTCGTCCGCGATCAGCAGCTGCGGATTGCATGCCAGCGCCATCGCGATCATCGCACGCTGTCTCATACCGCCGGAGAACTCATGGGGATACTGTTTCGCCCGTTCTTCCGCGTTGGGGATCTGAACCATTTTCAGCAGGCGGACCGCTTCTTTCTCCGCATCCTTCCGGCTGATTTTTCCCTTTTTCACCAATGTCTCGGTGAGCTGCTTTCCAACCCGCATCGTCGGGTTCATACAGGTCATCGGATCCTGGAAGATCATGCTGACCATCTGGCCGCGGATGCCCTGCATCTCTTTTTCACTGGCTGCTACGATATCCTTTCCGCAAAGCGTGATCGATCCCTCTTTGATACGTGCCGGCGGCATCGGATTCAGTTTCATGATGGTCTGGGCGGTAACGCTCTTTCCGCATCCGGACTCACCTACGATGGCAAGCACTTCTCCTTTGTGTACTTCGAGGCTGACGCCGCGCACCGCATGTACCTCGCCTGCATAGGAATCAAAGGAAACATGAAGATTTTCAATTTTCAATATCTCTTCCATTCTCTTACCTCCTCAATTTCGGGTCAAATGCGTCACGCAGCTGGTCGCCCAGCAGGTTAAAGGACAGCATAGTTACACAGATAAACAGCGCTACGATGACCAGCTGTGTCGGATACATCTGGAACACCTTGATCGCGTCGTTGGCGATGATTCCCCAGGAAGCCTTTGGCGGCGCGATACCCAATCCCAGCATGGACAGGAATGCCTCCGTAAAGATGACATTGGGAATATCCAGCGTGATATTGATAATAATAACGCTCAATACATTGGGAACCAGATGCTTGCCGATGATCCGGCCTGCTCCCGCACCCATAGTCTTCGCCGCGATTACAAACTCCTGCTCCTTTAAGCTGACCACCTGTCCGCGGACAAGCCGGGCCATACCGGTCCATCCGGTGAGGGAGTAAGCAACGATGATCGTTCCGATTCCGCGCTCCATCACCGTCATCAGAAGGATTACGATGATCATATACGGAATCCCGCTGATCACTTCCAGAATACGCATCATAATATTGTCGATCATTCCTCCGAAATAACCGGAGACACCGCCGTAGATCACGCCGATCACACAGTCGATCAGGGCTACCGCCACCGCAACGGTCAGAGAGACGCGCGCCCCGTACCAGATTCTCGCAAACACGTCACGTCCCAGCGCATCAGTACCGAAAATGTGCATCTGTCCGGTAACGGAATCCGGTGTGAACATCGGCTGATTCTGAAAGGCTACATTCTGCTTTGCATAGTCAAACGGAATCACCATCGGGAAAAAGATTGCTCCCAGGATAATAATTGCAAGAAAGATCATGCATACAACCGCCACTTTGCTTTTGCGAATCCTGTTCCATGCATCCTTCATAAAGCTGATGGAAGGACGTTTGATCGCCTCCATGTTTTCTGTATCCGCTCCCAGCACCGCAAAAGCATCCGCCGGAATCGTTCCGCTGACGTCGTAAGGAGTATATTCCGGCGACTGTACAATATTTGTCTTTTTCTTCTTTGCCATCTTACGCTCTTACTCCTTTCTGCCTGTCAGTTTGATACGCGGGTCGATGAGGCCATAAATAATGTCGACAACCAGATTGGCAAAAATCAGAAATGCCCCGTAGAACACTGTGGTTCCCGCAATCATGGTATAATTCAGCGACGTTACACTCTGCACAAAATATCTTCCCAGTCCCGGAATGGAGAAAATATTCTCCACAACAAAGGCTCCGGTCAGGACAGCCGCTACCAGCGGTCCCATAACAGTAACTACCGGCATGATCGCGTTGCGCACTGCATGGGTCCATACCACCTGTCTCTGATTCAGGCCTTTTGCCTTCGCCGTTTTGATATAATCCTGGCTCAGTACATCCAGCATACTGGTACGCATCAGACGGCTGACCGTTGCCATGGAACCGAACGCCAGTGCAAACGGCGGAAGCAGCTTGCTGTTGATGTCCGCCCAGCCGATGATCGCAAAGATCTGAACGCCTGTCGCCTGGTACAGCTTCAGGCCAAGGAAATACTGCAGCAGCGCGCCCATAATAAAAGAAGGGACGGAAACACCGATCAGTGCAAGGAACATTGCCAGACTGTCCCACACGGTTCCTCTCTTTACCGCCGCGACAATTCCCAGCAGCACACCCATAATAAACGCAAAGATCAGCGCACGGATACCCAGGTCAAAGGAAACCGGGAACGCCTCCCCGATCACATCGGAAACTGCTCTTCCGTCCGGGATGGAAATACCGAAATCCCCATGAAGGATATTTGCAATATACTGGAACAGCTGTTCCGGAACGGACTTGTCCAGTCCGTATTTCGCTTTCATCGCCGCCATAACATTATCCGGAAGCGCTTTTCCTCCGGTAAACGGATCACCGGGAAGCAGCTGCATCAGAAGAAATGTGATAACCACGAGCACCAGAATCGTGATCAGCGAATATACGATTCTTTTTAAAATGTAGCGTATCTGGTTCGCCAAAGCATATCAGCTCCTTTCATCTCATTTGTACTTTTCACTTTTTCTGTCTGTTCTCCACCTTACAAACGGTCGGACAGCTTCTCGTCCTTTGCTGCTGTCCACAGCTCTGTTTTCACTCCCGAAAGATACCGATCTTGGGAAAGTCTTCCCAACTGCTGGAATTTCTCTGCGGAAAGTAACCCCAGAGCTGCAAACAGCAGGAACTACGGACAGAAACAGACAGGAGCCGACACCGGAAGCATTTCTGCTCCCGTCTGTCCTCCGGCTCCTGTCTGTCACTTTCTGCTTTCTGTTCTTTTTTCTGGCCGAAAGTTCAAGTCTTTTCCTGAACAGTTACGATATCAGTCCGCTGCGTCTGTAAAGTCAAACTCCTGGAATCCGGTACGGGTCATATCCTGTACTTTGTCAGATACCGCATAAGAGCAGGAGCTGAAGTACACCGGATAAACCGCTGCGTCTGTCTTAGTTACCAGTTCTTCCGCCTGTGCAAGCAGTTCCTGACGTTTTGCAGCATCCTGCTCGCTCATTGCCTGTTCCAGAAGACTGTCGTACTCCGGATTGTCATATTTACCGTAGTTGTTTCCGTTGTCTTTCATAAACATATCCAGATAGGTCATCGCATCGTTGTAATCCGGCGCCCATCCTGCGAATACGATATCAAAATCGCCGCTGTCCATGGAATCCAGACGGGATTTGAACTGCTGCGGTGTGATCTCAACATCAATGCCAAGATTTTCGCTCCACTGTGCCTGGAAGAACTGTGCTACTTTCTGAGATGCATCCGAGTCGTCACACAGCAGACTCAGTTTCACGTCTTCCGCCTTCAGACCAGTCTCCTTAAGTCCCTGTTCGAATGCCGCTTTTGCTGCTTCCGGATCATATCCTACGAAATCACCTACTGCCTCACGGTATTTCTGATCGTTCGCACCTGCGATCGTCGTCGGTACCAGACCGGTTGCCGGTACGGAACCGTCTTTCAGAATGTTGTCACAGAGGCTCTGAGCATCGATCGCCATACCAAGCGCCAGACGGATGTTGGCATTTCCAAGTCCCACTTCTGTGTGCTGTGTATTGAACTGGAAGTACCAGTTACCGTTATCCACATAATTTTCTACTGTGATTCCCAGCTGTTTTGCCTGCTCAATCTGATCACCGCTCAGGTTGACACAGTCTACCTGTCCTGCCTGGAAGGCGTTCATACGTGCATTGGTATCATTCAGCATGATGAACTTTACATTTTTTACCGCACATCTGTCCGGATCATAGAAATCTTCGTTTGCAGTCAGAGTCACATGATCGTTGTGTACCCACTCGGTCATCGTATATGCGCCGTTCGTTACGAGAGAATCAATATCATTTCCATAATTATCAGCGCCGATCTCTTCATATGCTTTCTGGTTTACCGGATAATAAGAAGCAAATGCCAGCAGATGCTCCGCATACGGAATCGGGTTTTTAAAAGTAACTTCCAACGTATAATCGTCCAGTGCCTTTACACCCAGTTCTGACGGATCCATTGCGCCATCATAAACTTCGCTTCCGTTCAGCAAGTTATCTGTCATGATGAATGCATAAGCAGAAGCTGTATCTTTATTACACATCAGCTGATAAGAAAATACAAAATCATGCGCAGTTACCGGTTCGCCGTTGGTCCATTTTGCATCCTGACGAAGAGTCATGGTATAAGTACGGCCATCTTCGCTGACCTGTGTGGTCTCTGCCAGATCCGCAACCGGCTGATCGTTTGCATCCAGACGGTACAGACTTACCATAGTCATACGGAGAAGATCAGAAGACGGAACGTCTGTGGTCAGAACGCTGTTCATCTCATCTGGTTCGGTACGAAGGTCGATAGTATACATGTCCGCTTCCGGAGTTCCGGCAAAGCCTGAATTTCCTGTGTTTGCATCCGCGCTGGAACTGCTGCTTGCATTGGAGGCACTGCCTGTGGAAGAAGCGTTTCCGTCAGAACCGGAATTGGAACTTCCGCAAGCACCAAGGGACAGAACCATCGCACCAGCTAAAACTGCTGCTAAAAGTTTCTTTTTCATTGTATTGTCTTCCTTTCGTAAAATGTCAACACAATGTATTATAGTTAAGTCCAGATTTTTGTCAAGCAATTCTTGCAAATTTTTATGCATTTTCAACTGTATATTCTTTCCAGAAAGTATAATGATTTCAGTAAACTTTGATTTATTGTTTCCAAATTATATTAATTTTTCCAGCCCATCCACAATTTTACTTATGGTTCCATCTGCGAACGGGGTGTCCAGCCCAATATCTTTCAGAAGCTCTGTATGATACTTTGATGCAGACATCCTGCATAATTTTACATAGCTCTTCCATGCTCCCTCATAATCACGGTCCATCCATTCCTTGAATTCAAAGGCGCAGAGCTGGGCGATCACGTAGTCGATGTAATACAGGGGATAGCTGTAAATATGGTGCTGTTTCTGCCAGAAGCATCCTGCTTCAAAAAATGGCAGGCCTCCGTAATTCAGATGAGGCTTGTACTCTTTCTCCAGGCGTTTCCATACCTGCTTGCGCTCGTCCGGCGTCATCTCCGGATGGTCATAGACCTCATGCTGAAACTCATCTACCATGCAGCCGTAAGGTACAAACATGATAGCGTCTTCCAGATGCATCTGGGTATATTCCTTTGTCTTCTGTTCCCCGAAAAAGAGATGGTACCATGGCTCGGTGAAAAATTCCATGGACATGGAGTGGATTTCCGCCGTCTCCATTCCGATATCCGCATGTTCCCGGATCGGATCCTCCGCCGCCAGATAGCCCTGGAACGCATGTCCGCACTCGTGGGTCATGACATCCACATCTCCGCTGGTTCCGTTAAAGTTCGCAAAGATAAACGGCGCCTTGTAATCCGGAAGATAGGTCATATAGCCGCCGACCGCCTTCGTCTTTCTTCCGAAGACATCCATCAGCTCATTTTCCATCATAAAGTCAAAGAATTCCCTGGTTTCCGGAGAAAGCTCCCCGTACATCTTCTGTCCCGCCGCCAGGATCTCTTCCGGTGTACCTTCCGGCTGAGGATTTCCTTCAGGTCCGAATACCTGCTCGTCCGACCAGGTCATAATATCCATTCCCAGACGATTTCTGCGCTTCTCGTACATTTTTTCCGCAAACGGCACAAAAATCTCTTTCACCTGACGGCGCAGATTTTCCACTTCTTCCCTTCCATAGCAGTTTCTCTGCATTCTCAGATAGCCCAGCGGTGTATAGGTTTCAAATCCAAGCTTCCGCGCCTGCTCCGTGCGGTTTTTCACCAGCCGGTCATACAGCTCATCCAGTTTCTGTCCGATGCTCTCAAAAAATTCGTTTTGCTTTTCCGCCGCCTTTCTGCGGACAGCCGGATCCGCGCTGGTCAGATACGGAGTCAGCAGAGAAAGGTTCAGAGTTTCCCCGTCCCAGTCGATCTTCGCGCCTGCCAGCAGTTTTTCATACTCTGTCACCAGGGCGTTCTCCTCCTGCATCAGAGGGATGACCTCGTCGGACACTGCTTTCATTGCCATTTCCATATTTTTGAACGCAACCGGTCCGATCTTCTGCTCCAACTCTGCCCGGTATGGGGATTCAAACAGTAATTTCTGGTAAGCTACGCACAGATTTGAGTAGGCGGGCATCTGCGCGTCGTAATACTCCTGCTCTTTTTCATAGAAGGAATCGGTCGTGTCAATGGTATGACGGATCGAGCAGATGGTTGCCTGGGTCTGCACCCGGTCATTCAAACGGTAAAATTTCTTATGAACCGCAAACTGCTCTTCGCCGTTTCCCGCCTCCTGCAGTTCCCGCATCAGCCCTTTCATCTCTTCCTCAACCCCTGCGAAATCAATCCTTGTGTAAGGCATTTCACTGAACTTCATCTTTTTTGTCATCCTTTCCTGTAAATTTTCTTGTAACAGTTCAGCCCAGGTCTGCGCACATGCTGCGCAGACCGTAAGAACGTGATTCAGGAATGCAAAATCCCATCGCCGAAGGCGATTTTCAATGGATTTTGCATGTAATGGTTCAGCAAGGCTGAACTGTTACATTTTTTTGCTGCTGGAAAGTTCTGCGTATCCGGCAGCCAATCTCATTTTATGCTTTTATCCGTTCCTTGACAAGGATATCCTCTATACTATATGATAGGAAAGTAAATTTGCACAAAACAGAATCCCGCAGTTCGTTCACGATTTTGAACGTGTCTGAACTGCATTCAACCAACAACATCGGATTTTATGAAACGGAGTACAGCAATGAAAATCTCAAAATTTGTTTCTCGTTTATTATCCACGTCTGTTCTGCTGCTTCTCCTTACGGGATGTGCTCCCGCAGAATCTTCCCAGCCTGAGGATTCTTCTAAAATCCGCGCAGTCGCAACGATTTTCCCTCAGTACGATTTTCTGCGTCAGATCGGCGGTGACCATCTGGAACTGACCATGCTCCTGAAACCCGGATCGGAAAGCCATTCCTTTGAGCCACCGCCGGCAGATATGATTGCCGTTTCCAGAAGTGATCTCTTTGTATATGTAGGCGGAGATTCCGACGCCTGGGTGGAGACGATCCTGGAATCGGTGGATACCTCCGGAAAGGAGATCGTTACGCTGATGGACTGCGTGGAGACGGTTGCCGAGGAGGAAGTGGAAGGAATGGAAACCCACGGGCATGCCCATGACCATGAAGAAGAGTACGCCGATGAAGGGGAAGGGAAGGAATCTGCGGAGGAAACAGACCATGAACACGCCGAACAGGACGAGCATGTCTGGACCTCACCGCGGAATGCGGTCCTGATCGTGGAAAAACTCCGGGACGCACTGATTGCCATCGATCCCGAAAACGCCGGGGATTACACGCAGAATGCTGCAGACTATATTGCGAAACTGGAACAGCTGGATCAGGAATTTCAGGATGTGACAGATTCTGCCGAGCGGAATACGATCATCCTCGGCGACCGTTTTCCATTCCGCTATCTGGCGGACGCCTACGGACTGGACTATTATGCCGCATTCCCGGGCTGTTCCTCGGAATCCGAGGCCAGCGCCAAAACCGTGGCATTCCTGATCGATAAAGTAAAAGAAGAACAGATTCCTGTGGTCTTCTCCATCGAACTTTCCAACGAGAAGATGACCGACAGCATCTGTGAAGCGACCGGCGCAAAGAAACTGCAGCTCCATTCCTGTCACAACGTCACCAAAGACGATTTTGAGCAGGGTGTCACCTACCTGGATCTGATGGAGCGGAATGTCCAGGCTTTAAAGGAGGCTTTGAATTAATGGCACTACTTACCTGTAACGACGTATCTTTCGCCTATGAAGGCACTCCCGTCCTGACCGACGTGACCTTTTCCGTCAGCAGCGGCGATTACCTGTGCATCATCGGTGAAAACGGCTCCGGAAAAAGTACGCTGGTCAAAGGGCTTCTGCATCTGAAAGCGCCTTCCGGCGGCACGATCACCACCGGAGACGGACTGAAGCACAATGAGATCGGCTATCTGCCGCAGCAGACTGCCGCACAAAAAGATTTCCCGGCAAGCGTTTACGAGGTCGTTTTGTCCGGCCGCCAGAACCGTCTGCATTTTCCTCCATTCTATACCAGGGAGGATAAGAAAGACGCGCTTCAGAAGATGGAACTGCTGGATCTGCTCCCTCTGAAGAAACGCTGCTACCGGGATCTGTCCGGCGGCCAGCAGCAGAGGGTGCTCCTTGCCCGTGCCCTTTGTGCCACACGGAAACTGCTTCTGCTGGATGAGCCGGTGACCGGACTGGACCCGGTCATGACCGAAGAAATGTATCAGCTGATCTCCCGCATCAACCGGGAACAGAAGGTCACGGTTCTGATGGTCTCCCATGACCTGAAAAATATTCTGCCCTGCGCGACCCACATCCTTCATCTGGATCAAAAGCAACTCTTCTTCGGGACAACGGAAGAGTACCGCAGCAGTGAGGTCGGAAAAGAATTTCTGGGAGGTATCCGTCATGTTTGATCTGTTCAGAGAAATGCTCTCTTATCCATTTATGCAGCGCGCCCTTCTGGTCGGCATTCTGGTGTCCCTGTGCGCGGCGCTGCTGGGCGTAAGCCTGGTATTGAAACGTTACTCAATGATCGGCGACGGCCTGTCCCATGTGGGCTTCGGCGCGCTTGCCATCTCTACCGCCCTGGGCTGGGCGCCGCTTGCCGTCACGATCCCGGTGGTGGTACTTGCCGCCTTTCTTCTGCTGCGCATGAGCGAAAGCAGCAAGATCAAAGGGGACGCCGCAATCGCCCTGATCTCCAGCAGCGCCCTTGCCATCGGTGTGATCACCGTTTCCTGGTCCAGCGGAATGAATACAGATGTGAACAATTATATGTTCGGAAGCATTCTCGCCATGAGCCGTGAGGATGTGATCCTCAGCGTGATCCTGTCCATCCTGGTACTGATCCTGTTTGTTGTGTTTTACACCAGGATCTTTGCCATTACTTTCGATGAAACGTTTGCAAAAGCGACCGGTGTGAAAGCGGAGCTTTACAACATGCTTCTGGCGTTTCTCACAGCAATCACCATCGTCCTCGGCATGCGGATGATGGGTGCGCTGCTGATCTCCAGCCTGCTGATCTTCCCGGCGCTGACCGCCATGCGGGTGTGCATGACCTTCCGCAGTGTGATCTTCTGCGCGGCGGCGCTCTCGATCATCTGCTTCCTGATCGGTATGGCACTTTCCTTTGTGGTGTCTTCCCCTGCGGGAGCGACGGTTGTGGTGGTCAATCTGATCGCTTTCCTCCTCTTCTCTCTTATAGGGCGGAGAAAGGCATAAAACAGACGAAAACAAATGAGGGCGGGGACTCCCGGGCGGCGGAGCGTACAGGGCTGGCAGGCTTTGAAGGGGCGGCGTCCTGTCTGCGGATCGCTCAGCGGGCGGTTGCAGGAATGGAGTAGTTCTAAGTCAAAAAACGGCGGCTCGGCAGAGCACCGAGGCAATTCGACAGGAAAATTGATATTTTCCCGTCTCAGTGCCTCTCAAAAAGCGGACTGGTTATCCGCTTTTTGGCTCTGCCGAGCCGCCGTCTTTTGACTAAGAACTACTATCCATCCCAGCAAATGCCCGCCGCGCGATCCGCAGACAGGACACCGCCCCTCCAAAGCCTGCCAGCCCTGCACGCCTCGCCGCCCGGGAGTCTCCGCCCTCATTCGTTTTCTGTTGGTTTATTGCGAAAGGGTGGGTGTGCTTTGGCGAAATTTTTTCAGTATTCATGGAATCCCATTGCCATTGTTTTTATTCTTTCTCTTCCAGGTTTGCCATAAACAGTTCGTAGAAGTCGTCTTCCCAGGCGAGCATGGGTGAATTTTCTCCGCCGCCGTTGGTGCTTCTTCTCATGGCTGCGTAGAATTCTTCTCCTGCGCATACCAGATCCATGTCATAGATTTCGTATCCCAGTTCACGGCATGTTTTGCAAAATGCGCTGAGCGGCGCTTTTTCTTTTCTTGTAGCAAGCAGCTTTGCTCTTACATCCGCGTCATGCAGCGCGCGTTTCTGCAGTTCATCCAGTTTTTCCATGATATCTGCCATAGGCTTTTCTGCTCCCTTCTTTTTATCTATAGCGTACAGATTACACGCTTTATTCCCGCGGGCAACGAGCCAAATGGACATGCAAGCATGTCCATTTGGCGACTGCCGCGAGGGTCAAATATCCCGCAGCTCTGCTGTGCTGCAAGTTTGATGCCCCGTAGCTTGCTGCGGGGTCTTTGACTTCGTGCCGAACAGTTCTTTTGCTTTTTCCATGCGTTCTGCGATCGGTACATGGAACGGACATCTGCTCTCGCAGCCTTTGCAGCCGATGCAGTCGGACGCATTGGCATTCAGCTGCTCGTAGTGTGCCCGGACTGTTCCGGGAATTTCCTCATGCATCAGGGCAAGATCGTACAATTTGTTGACCATCGCAATGTCGATCCGTACCGGACAAGGCGCGCAGTGTCCGCAGTAAGTACACTGTCCGGTGGAGAATGCGTGCTTCGGAGCTGCCGCAAGAACGCTCGCGTAATCTTTCTCCTCTTCCGAAGCTGTCTCATACGCAGTGGAAGCATAGACCTGTTCCGGTGTGTCAAAGCCCGCCATCACACTTGCCACTCCCGGTCTGGTCAATGCATAATGCAGACACTGTACCGGCGTCAGAGCGGCACCAAACGGCGAAGTCCGGGCATCAAACAGCCGTCCTCCCGCAAAGCCTTTCATCACCGTAATACCCACGCCATTCTGCTCACACAGCTTGTAAAGCTCTTCCCTCTCCGGCGCGATGCCATTGTGGCTGTTCTCGTAATTTCCCGAAAAATACTGGTCAAGATCCTCCGTAGGCGGAAGCATATCAAAGGCAGGGTTCACACTGAACAGGATCATTTCAATCTCGCCCTGAAGCGCCGCCATCTTTGCCACCGCAGGATTGTGGGAACTCATCCCGATGTGACGGATCTTCCCTTCCGCCTTGAGCTGGCGGACATACTCCATAAACTCCCCATTGGTCACCCGCTCAAACTCCTCCGGCGTATCCACAAAATGAATCATACCCAGATCCACATAGTCCGTCTGGAGCCTGGTCAACAGATCCTCAAACGCGGGCTTCACCTTATCCAGTTCACGGGTCCGGACATACTGCCCATTGAGCCATACAGAACCAATATGTCCCTGAATCACCCACTGCTCACGCCACCCCTTCAGCGCAAGCCCGATATTCGACCGCACATTCGGCTCCGACATCCAGCAGTCCAGAATATTAATGCCCTCCTTCTGACAGACATCAATAATCTCCTTCACCTCTTCCGTATTATGCCTTTCCAGCCACTCCGCACCAAGCCCGATCTCACTGACCTTCAACCCAGTTCTGCCTAACTCTCTGTATCTCATACCTGCTCCTCCTTTGGCATTTTCATTGTCTTCATTATACGCTCATCCTCTGCGTTTTTCAATTTACATATGCAAAGAGACTGAATATCTCCCCATCCCAAAACTGCCTTAATCCACACCTATCCGCCTTAAAAAGCCAGAAAGCCGCCAGGGGCAGGTGGTCTGCGTGTACGGCGGGCATCTACATGGATGTGAGAAAATCTTAGTGTTCCAAAGCCCCGGAGGACGGGTCAGGCGAAGTGCTTCACGCACTAGAGCATGTTTGAAAATTGCTTTCTGCAAGATGTGCGTCACAGTTTGTGGGAAATTTGTTCCGAAATCAGGAGGCGTAGCGGGCTACGCTGACTGATTTTGGGGCGAATTTCCCGCAAAGTGGGGCGTGCAGATTGCAGGAATGAATTTTCTAACACGCTCTCAGCCTGAGGAGCGCTGAGCTGGGAAAGCATAAAGCTTTCCTGGCGAATCGCTCCGGTGCCCGTCCGCAGGGGTTTTGGAACGCTTAGATTTTCCATGCTTTTTGCAGCAGCCCGACACGCACCCCTACCACCTGCCCCTGGCGGCTTTCGTCCGTTTTAAATCAAAAAATGGCATCTATCGGACCAAGTAAGGTTTACTTGCCTCGATAGATACCATTTTTCTTTTACCAAAATCTCTGTCCCCGGACACATCTCCGGAAATTTCTCCCCGGATCCATCTTCTCCGTCTTTCTCCCCCTCAAAAGAGAAGTCCCAGAAATCCAGGGATCAGGAGTATTCCTCCGCAGAGAAGGTCAGACAACAGCCGGCATAACGCACGTTCTTCCGGTTCCAGCTCACTGTAGGAAACCACCTGTTCATCCACAAAGTCCGCCATATCGCTGGAGCTGTGCCGTTTTTTCTTTTTCTTCTGCTTTTTATCGTTCAGATGGCTGATCACCATCCCGTCCAGCCGCAGATACTCAAACCACGCCATCAGGAAAATAATCCCTCCGATGCAGAAGCATCCGTACTCTGCCACCGGCAGGCCGAACGTGTTGATATAGCGATCCCACAGAAGAACAAGAACCATGGCGATCACCAGCTTTGTCACTGTTTTGTACAATATCGGACGAAACATATATTTTTTGTAAATACCAAAGATTTCTTTCATCCTCAACGACCTATTTGACTTCTTTTCTGTATTCCTCTAACTCTTTCTGGTTGCCGTATACGAAGTGGCCTTCCTTGACCTCTTCCCATACCGGTTTGTCTACGCTGTAGTCATGCATGGACGGATCATAAACCAGAAGCTTTTTCTTCTTCTCCATTCTCGGATCCGGCATCGGAACTGCGGAAAGCAGAGCCTTTGTATATGGGTGCAGCGGATTGAGGAACAATTCTTCCGCTTCTGCCAGCTCGACAATCCTTCCCTTGCTGATAACCGCGATTCTGTCGGAAATAAAACGTACGACAGACAGGTCATGGGCAATGAAAAGATACGTCAGTCCGCGGTCCTTTTTCAGGCGGTTCAGAAGGTTCAGCACCTGCGCACGGATGGAAACGTCCAGCGCGGAGATCGGCTCATCGGCAACGATGAATTCCGGTTCCATAACCAGCGCGCGGGCAATACCGATACGCTGTCTCTGTCCGCCGGAGAACTCGTGCGGAAATCTGGACGCGAACTCCGGAAGAAGTCCTACCTCGCGGAGCGCTTTCTGCACTTTCGCTTCTCTGTCCGCATCATCCTTGTACAGATGGTGGTTGAGCAGTCCCTCGGAAATAATATAATCTACTTTGGCACGTTCATTCAAGGATGCCATCGGGTCCTGGAAGATCATCTGACATTTCTTGATCACTTCCAGATCCAGTTCTTTGGGGATTCTTCCATTGATCTTCCGGCCTTTGAACAAAATTTCACCGCCGGAAGTCGGATTGATCCTTGTGATCGCACGGCCGATGGTCGTCTTTCCGGAACCGGACTCTCCTACCAGCGAGAAAGTCTCTCCTTTGTAGATATCAAAATTTACATGGTCAACTGCCACGAATTTCTTTCTTCCATGGCCGAAGGTGATCTGCAGATCTTTGATTTCTATTAATTTTTCTCTCTCAGCCATGTGCCTTATCCTCTCTCTCTCATTTGCTGACGCAGCATACGCACTGCAGGCGGCTGCTCGATCTTCGGCGCTCTCGGATCCAGATACCAGGTTTTTGCCTGATGGGTCTCAGAGACCTTGAAGAACGGTGGCTCTTTCACAAAGTCAATGGCAAGAGCCTGTTTATTACGCGGGGCAAACGCATCGCCCTTGATCTCGTTGAACAGGTTTGGCGGAGTTCCTTCGATGGTCGGAAGATCCTCACCCTTTACGCCCAGCTGCGGTAATGCAGACAGCAGCGCCCAGGTATACGGATGCCACGGATCGTAAAAAATCTCTTCTACCGTTCCATACTCAACAATCTGTCCGGCATACATAACTGCCACACGGTCAGCCACATTTGCCACGACGCCGAGGTCGTGAGTGATATAAATAACAGTCATCTTCAGTTCTTCCTGCAGATGACGGATCAGATCCAGGATCTGTGCCTGAATCGTAACGTCCAGAGCTGTGGTCGGCTCATCGCAGATCAGGATCTGCGGACGGCAGGCCACCGCGATGGCGATAACAACACGCTGGCGCATACCGCCGGAGAACTCATGGGGATACTGGTTGTAACGCTTTTCCGGATTCGGGATTCCTACCTTTTCCAGCATTTCCAGCGCCATTTTTTTTGCCGCTTCTCCCTTGATTCCCTGGTGCAGTTCAATACTCTCCTGAATCTGTTTGCCGATTTTCTTCAGCGGGTTCAGAGAAGTCATTGGATCCTGCATAACCATTGCGATCTTCTTTCCACGGATCGTCAGCCATTCTTTTTCTTTCGTATATTTTGCAATGTCCTTTCCCTCAAACATGATCTCACCGCCGGTGATCGATCCGTTTGCGTCCAGCATTCCCACAAAGGATTTGGTAAATACGGATTTTCCGGAACCGGACTCTCCAACGATCGCCAGAGTCTCCCCCTCATAGAGATCCAGCGAACATTTACGGATTGCATTCAGTTTCTTTCCACGCAGACTGAACTGGATTTCCACATCCTTCGCAGACAATATTACATTTTTCTGTTCCATCATATGTTCCTCCGTTCTTTATACGTGATTTCTCGGGTCAGCCGCATCGGAAAACGCGTTGCCGATCAGATAGAAAGTCACTGTGATCAGCGATACGATAACTGCCGGGAAAACCAGCAGGTACGGGTAATTCAGGAAATAGTTTCTCGCGTTTCTCAGCAGAATACCCAGAGAAGGTGTCGTGACATCCAGACCAAGACCCAGATAAGAAAGTGTAGATTCCAGAGCGATCGTTGACGGAATGGACAAAGCCAGACGCAGGATAATCACACTGATCAGATACGGCAGGATATTCTTCACAAGAATCCGCCAGATCGGTGTACCCAGACAACGGGACGCCAGGTTGTACTCTCTGTCACGGTACATAAGAACCAGGTTGCGGACATTTCTCGCCATGGTAAGCCATCCAAACGCGATCAGGGAAATCGCCATGATCGTAAAGCTCTGGCCGACCAGAAGCGCGATCAGAGTCATATAGATAATAGTCGGGACATTGTTAATAATGTTGTACAGCTCCGTAAAGAAGCGGTCCAGCTTACGCACATAACCCCAGATACATCCGATCGTGATTCCCACCACACATTCGCCAAGGGCTACCAGCAGCGCCAGCTTGATGGAAATCTGTGCCGCGTACCATACCTGGCACCAGTAATCCTGTCCCAGGTTGTCGGTTCCGAACCAGTACTCGCCGTTGGGACTGATAAACCCATTTGCTGTGTTTGGAGTGAGCGTGTCAACGTCATACTTTCCGATTGCCAGCGCAATAAAGGAAAAGATGACCAGGCCGAAGAAGATAATGCTCAGCACAACCGCCGCTTTCTTCTTCAGAAAGTTCTTGAATACCGACTTCCAGTAAGAATACTCCGAATAGCCGGTACGCTCGGCAGCTTCCGGGCTGTACTCGACAAAAGTAAAAAGCTCGTCTTCATTTATCTGCTTTTTTTCTTCCACTATCGTGTACCTCCTTTATCTGCCAGTGTAATTCTCGGGTCAATGATCATCATCAGGACATCGCCAAGGAATACTCCTAGGATTCCCAGCGCCGCGTAGAGGATGACCAGCGCCTGAACAACATTTGTGTCGTATTTACCGATCGCATCCGTCAGCAGCGGTCCCATTCCCGGAACGGAAAAGAAACGCTCTACCAGCAGAGAACCGCCGATAGTCAGCAGAAACGATGCCGGAAGATACTGTGCCAGCGGAACGAACGCGTTTCGCAGAACGTGTTTTACCATAATGCTCTTGCTGGACATACCTTTGACTCTTGCAAGCTTGATATAATCTTTGTTGATCTCATCTACCATATACCGCCTGGTCCACAGAGCGTAGGAAGCTGTGGATGCAAGTGCCAGACATACCACCGGAAGGACGCTGGAGATGCCGGGATTTCTGGTAGAGTAGGTCGCCGGAAAATCCAGGACCAGGGCGCCGAACACCAGGATCAGGGAATAGGAAACCAGCGGCGGCACCGCATTGACGAAAATCGTGTACGCCGTTCCCAAGTGGTCGACCACCTTGTCTTTATGTCTCGCCTGCAGAATTCCAAGGGTAACTCCCAGGATCAGAGAAATAACCAGCGAAATAATACCGATCCGCATGGATACTGTAAATCGCTGTCCGATAACTGCCGTAACAGGTTGGCCGCTCTGAATTCTTCGTGACTCTCCAAGATCGCCATGAAGCAACTGCCCATAATAGCGGACCAACTGTTCCGGAATACTGTCGAGCATTCCTGCTGCTTCCAACGCATCGTGTTTCTGCTCTTCTGTAAATTTCATCAACTGATCTTCCGTGAAGAAATTTTCTATCGGCAGCATGCGCATCAGCAGGAAGACGACAGTTACAACGATTAAGACTGTTACAAGGGACTGTAACAGTCTTTTAATCGTGTACTTAACCATTATTCAGCCGCAGACGCTCCGTTGCCGGAACCGGATGCAAACTCGTCGTACTGCTCTGTAGTATAGGCGTCTACAGATGTCTCCCAGCCGACATATTTATAGTTCTGAATACCGAATGCGGCATTCTTGGTGGTGTAATCGTTGACATGTGTCAGCTGCCATGCGATGTTGTAGTTACACGGCATTACCAGCACGTTCTCGATCATAAATGCCTCTGCCTCCGCATATGCCTCATATCTGGCATCTGTGTCGTCAGTGATCGCTTTCGCGGTATTTACGAGGTCTGTGAACTGCTGATACAGGCTGATCAGTTCTTCGTCTGTCGCGTCGTTGATGTTGGAGTAGTTCTGTGAGTAGTAAGCGCCGTCCTCACCGTAGGTTTCCTGTCCAAGGAAGTTCTGCGGATCACCGTAGTCAGCGCCCCATCCGTTTACTACGAAGGACTGCAGCTGCGGGTCAACGACCTCTGCTGTCAGGTTATTTACATAAGTCTTGATATTCAGTGTTACGAAATCATCGCCAAGGCTGTCGCTGAACGCCTGTTTCAGGACAGTTGCGCTGTCGATACTTGTCTGGTTGTTTGCCGGAACGTAGTAGTCGATCTCAACCGGGAAGGTAACTCCCTCTGCAGACAGTTCTTCCATGGCCTGTGCTTTCAGCTGAGTAGCTTTATCTGCATCCAGACGAATCATGGTCTCGCCGTCAGACTCGCCAAGGCTGAGCTTCTCAGCTACAACGTCTGTGTAGTCTCTGCCGTCAGACATATAAACAAGACCCTTCATGGTGTAGAAGTTGTTCTCACACTTCAGCGGGTTGATCGCGTTGGTTCTTGCATAGTAGCTGGTCAGGTCCAGTCCGTAGTACATTGCCTGACGGAACGCTGTGTTCGCGATCGCTTTGTTCCAGTTGTCATCCGGAGTTCCGTCTTCCTTCATCTTGCTGTAGTTGAAGTGGAACTGATAGGAGAACTTATCCGGTCTCTTCTCTACCAGCTGATCGTGGTATTCGTTGTTTTCATCGTTGTAGATGGTTGTCAGGTTACTCTCAGACAGGTCAATTCTGTCCAGCTCTCCTGCCTGGTACAGCTGGAAACCGGTGTCCAGAGACTCGATCATCTTGATAGTAACGGTATCAAAACGCTGGCTTTCTGTATCCCAGTAAGCTTCGTTCTTGGTCAGAACTTTTTCATTGTTCGGGGTATAGCTGGTCAGCAGGTATGCGCCGTTGAACCACATGGTGGTATCGTCGCAAGCCAGGAATCCATCGATGCCAAGCTCGTCGATCAGTGCCTGAGATGCCGGATACAGACAGTTGTAAGTAGCTACGGTCGGGAAATACGGCAGCTCAGAGGTACAGTGGTAAACAACCGTATAATCATCTGGAGCTTCGATTCCTACCATCTCAAGGAATTTGCTTCCTTCATCTGCGGTCAGGGCTCTTCCTTCTTCCTCGGACAGAGTCTTGGTGTACTCATAATATTCATCCGCGCCTGTGATCATTTCCTGAGGCATGGAGATGTTTGTGCTGGCATTCTTGTGGTAGTTCATTACGAATTCAAGCCCGGTCAGGAAATCCTGTGCGGTACAGTCTGCTTTTTCCTCTCCGTTCTTGTCTACCCATTTTAAGCCTTCTCTCAGCTTGAAGGTCCAGGTCAGTCCGTTATCGTCGGTGCTGTAGTCCTCCGCCAGAGCCGGGATCAGCTGACCCTCACTGTCTGTAGACAGAAGACCTTCCACCAGGTTGGTGATAACGTTGGAGTCTGCTGCATTCTGAGAATTCAGAACGTTCAGAGTCTCCACCTCACGCGCCTGTGTCTCCCAGGTGTACAGATCGGTAAGCTGGTCAGAACTTGCGGATTCCCCGCTGCCTGAAGTGCTTCCTCCGCTGCTGCCACAGCCTGCCAGCGCCATCATGGCTGCCAGCGTTAACGCTGTAAGCTTTGCTGTTGACTTTTTCATACAATTCTCCTCTCTTTCTCTGTCGATCCATCATGATTCACGATCAACCGGCAACATTTGTTTTACAAAAAAAGCATAAACAAACGGATTTGTCTATGCTTCATTGCACGTGCATCTGATAACTGACAAAAGTCCACAATTCTTTTCTGATCCCTGGCGTATCTTCGGAATGCTCATTCCTTTCACATACGCTCCGGACGAATTCTCCGTCTGCATGAATGGTGTAACCTCCTGCCAGCGAACATGTTGTATCTTCAGCAGATGTAGTATTGTTACTTAAAAACAGTAACGTTTATTACATGTTCTGTATTGTAGCAGAAATACATTTGTTTGTCAATGACGTATTTTTGTAATTATAGCAAATATTCCCTGTGGTAAATTTGTGAAAATCTTACAGAAATCATCTCATTCGCCCTATTTTTTCCATCGTCAGGCACGATTGCCTTCAAATATTCGCGGGTGTATCCCACCCACCATTTTTTTCCGTCCAGCTCCACTTTTTCCTCCAGCAATACCTCTTTTTCTTCGCCGAGGAAGCTCTCCATATACTCCTGTCTCCGCTGAGCGTCCAGCTCCAGCAGAATATGGCTGCGCCTGGTTTTCTCCTGCTCCGGGATCTGATCCGGCATCGCCGCCGCGCGGGTCCCTTCTCTTCTGGAATATTTGAAAATATGGGTTTCGAAAAAATTCACTTCTTCCACAAACGCCCTGGACGCCTCAAACTCCTCCTCCGTTTCCCCCGGAAATCCCACGATCACATCGGTGGTCAACGCCGGGCGGTCATAGACCCTGCGCAGCAGTCTGCATTTTTCCATATATTCTTCTGAACGGTAACGGCGGTTCATCCGCTCCAGCACGGTATCGCATCCGCTCTGCAGAGACAGATGGAAGTGAGGGCAGACTTTTGGAAGCGCGGCGATGGCTTCGGCAAATTCTTCGGTGATAATTCCCGGTTCCAGGGAGCCCAGGCGGATCCGCCGGATTCCATCCACAGCATGGATCGTCCGGATCAAAGCCAGCAGATTCTGCCCCTCCTCCAGATCCACGCCGTAGGAACTCAGATGGATACCTGTAAGCACCACTTCCTGACATCCGGATTCCGCAAGACGCCGTACCTCCTCCAGCACATCCTCCGGCCGGCGGCTCCGCACCCGTCCGCGGGCATAGGGAATAATGCAGTAGGTACAGAACTGATTGCACCCGTCCTGTACTTTGATGAACGCCCGGGTATGTTCCGCCGTCCGGCTGATGGACAATGTCTCATACTCTCTGTTGTGGGTCATATCCGTCACCCATGTGCCGGAACCGGAACGTCCCTCCTCCTTCTCCCGGAAATATTCTTCCAGGATCGCCGGAATCTCTTTCTTCTTATTATTTCCTACGACCAGGTCAATGGCGGAATCCTGCTCCAGCTTTTCTCCCGCTGCCTGAACGTAACAGCCGCACGCCACCACAACGGCATCCGGATTCATCTTTTTCGACTTGTGGAGCATCTGGCGGGATTTCCGATCGGCAATATTGGTTACCGTACAGGTGTTGATAATATAAATATCCGCTCCCGGCGCAAACGGGACGATCTCATAACCCTGCTGCTCCAGCATCTGCTGGATTGCCTCCAGTTCATAGGCATTCACTTTACACCCAAGATTATGAAGCGCTGCTTTTCTCTTCATGGCTCCTCCTTATAATTTGTAGCATCATTATCTAATTTGCCAAATAATCCATCATATCTTTGTAGGTTTTCGTATTGACTTTTCTATCTGTAAACGGTAAGATTAAACTGTCAAATGAAGGTATTAAATATCATTAATAAAGCTATAGGGAGGATTTCACAATGAAAACAGTACAGATTTCACTCAACTCTATTGACAAAGTTAAATCCTTTGTTAATGACATTTCCAAGTTCGATTTTGACTTCGACCTGGTATCCGGAAGATACGTGATCGACGCAAAATCCATCATGGGAATCTTCAGCCTGGAT